>OGEK01000023.1_pt1 | contig 166828 bp, 156 predicted proteins | sample 1570641 | NCBI WGS metagenome assembly OGEK01 (sample SAMEA2582136, study PRJEB24529) | metagenome | biome: Human gut stool | place: China | collected 2011
CTGTACTTTATTCAAAAAATATCATTTTAAGGCTTGACTTTTAATAGTTAGTCTTCCTAGGAAATGCCAATCAATTCACTTCACACTCAGCATTATACTTTTTGTAACTTAAACAACAAGGGGCTGTCCCTTGGTTCTCTTAAGTATTACTTCCCATTTTAAGGACATTTCTCAAAATAGGTGCACTTATATCATTCACCAAATAAATTACTAGATTCATACAATTTTGATATGCATTGAAAGATTGAAACAAAACAAAAAGATTTTCAATTTTGCAATAGATGACGCATGAGATATTTTCATTTTTTATAGCCAATCTTTTTAACTCTTTAATGATTTTGTCAAATAATCAATAGAGTCTCTTCTTAAAGGAGACAATTTATTATATACAACTTCATAATTTATATCATTTGTATCAAGTTTTTCGTATTCTTCATCCCAACTTATAATTCTACTGTTTAAATCAAGTTTTAAAAGTACATCCAATTTTCTCATATCCGATGCATACTGCCCGTTGATTGAATAAAACTCTTTTCCTAAATTTATCGAAAGGATCGTCCCGTGGTATGAATCTGTAATAATCTTTTCTGCATTAAACAAAGCATCCAAAAATTCTAATGGTCCATAATCCCTGCAGTCTTCATAACCTTCTTGAAATTTCATTTTTGCATAAGGCGTAATATATTTAATTTTATATCCTTCTGCATGAAAATGATTCAAAAGGTTTCTCGCCCTTTCTATTACAGTCTTATCTGTGAGAGAGTAAAATAATACATACTTTCCCTCATCTTTTTTTCGGAGACCAAATGATGATATCCACTGATTTTTATCTAAGAGAAATGTCGGATCAAGTACAGCAGCAACGGTTCTGTGGAGCATATTGGATATAAGTTCAGCGCTTATCATTTCCCGGAATGATAAATGGTCAAATCTTTGTATCTCATCAAGAATCTTCTTTATATCTTCTTCTCCCATATTAGATACAGAAGATGCATAAGATATCTTTTTGCCATTAAATCCCTTCAAAAGATACGGATACATGTATTCCCAATCTACGTGTCGAAGTTCATTGGAGTATTTGTTCCATATTTGGTCACTGCCACTAACCACAGTTGAAAACATGCCATTTAAGTTAAGACTGTCCGGCTCTGATTTTTCCTCAGTAAGGTTCAAATAATCTTTAATAAAGCTCTCAAATCTTTCAGCTCGAAATCTCCTTTTATCTAAATAAGGGAGCATAAGCATATCGTTAACAAATGCCCTTGGGCCTGTGAGGCGTAATAAACTGTAATGCGCTTTTTGGCTCTTCATTCGGTAATTGATTATCTTGCACTTATACCCAAGCTGCTCAATCATATGCTGGGTAGCCCATGCCTGAAGAACCGAACCATAATTATAAGCAGCATGATAAGTTATAAGGCCAACTTCCTTCACCATATCATTCTCTTCCTCCTAACCATAATCAAGAATGTTAAAACTGCAACCATAAAATAAGAAAAATTGGAGCGTTCCAAAACTAAAGAATCGTGGCAATTCCAAAAGCAAATAAACCACATAGGAGTAAATTACTATTCCAAGAATATTTCCTCTTTTAAACATCCTATAGCTTCTGCCAATCAAGTATCCAAATATCACTTGGAGAGGTATTCCAAAGAATCCAAAATTGCTATAAAAAGCAAGCAAACCACTAGAATTATTAAACTCTGGATTGCCAAACCATATCAAGTATGCTCCAATACACAGAACAAATAAAACATTGAAAACTTGATAAACAGTCTTCTCGTTTACTGACTCCTTATAATAATCATCCATTATATTGCTTTTGATTTTATACTTCTTAGATAACAGATATCCTAGCACAAACAAAACATAAACTAATGCGTATAGAAGAAGATATTTAAATTCTATCCCCTTCTTCATACCAAATAAAGATGAATATTTGATAGAGCTCATATTGTTTGCAAATAGTACTAGAAGCATCAACATCGTATATAAAACAACCGGATTAAGCCACCATATCCTAATTTTTTTCATGCGAGGCACCTCGCTTTCAAATCACATAAAAGTGAAGGTGACAATACATTATTAGCAACTGTAGCTTTCCAATTCACCCATGAGTCTAAAGGACTATAATCTAGTTTTTTTCCTCCCCCGGATTTTTATTTTACAGTACATAAACTTATTTATTAATACAAACAAAACCAACTTTATTGCTGTATTAGCAGATACCAGCAGTGTTATATAATCATCAAAGAATGCCATCACAACTTTATTTATAAAATACGCATAAACCATCAAATAAAACATAAACCGATGATTTCCATTTCTTACATGTACATACTTATAGTAAAAATGCCCCCATACGATTCCACACAACAAAGAAATAAACCACGATCCAACCAAACCAAAATCTACATATGGTCTTCTGAAAAAAGTATAAACATTACAACCTAAGCCATTATAAGCCCTATATTTAAATGTAAGCGTCGGCAGATTACGCATTATTCCAATTTTTTCAAAGAAGCTATATAAATCATGAAAAGACTCGTATCCAAACAAAGAATAGGATATGTTATTTTGTCTCACTAATCTATTTAACAAGTCAATCTGTGCGCCAACATATCCTGATATAATGTCAAAAAACGAGAGACTTTCTTGCCCAGATTTCGATATCGTTAATCTAAGAGCATAGAATATAACAAGGATAATCAAAATGTATTTAACAAAACGAGTAGCAACTTTTACATTTTTTTTTGCACTTCCCCCATTTTTCTTATAATTCATGCAAAAAGATACAAAGATGGTGGTCACAAAAAAATTAATCAAATCACCTCTCTGACCTTGCATAAGAACAATAATCAAATAGCTAACAATAGGAATAATAAATAACCAGTCTTTCCACTTTACACACTTATATGTAATATTATTCATAAGAATAGCAATTCCAAATGTCGAAATGATCGACATAATATTCATGGTCATCGATACGACAGTACTCACAGAATACCCGGAAAGCCCTTTCGTAGATGTCTGAAACAAGGAAAAAACAATTCCTGCTTCAGATACTGATGTCGAGACTTCTTTATATACCAAAAAGATTGAAATCAATGAAAACAAAATTATAAGTACAGTTCTTGTCATTGTCACAGACATGTCACAAGTAACTAACTTATTATACTCCATTTTTTTCTTAAACGTTTTTCGTCCAATCTGGTCTCCACAAAAGAACAAAAATATTCCTATTGTAATCAGAAAAAATGTTTTTAACTCACACTCGAAATCCCATTTATCCTTATAGAGGACACATATAAATATGGATATAGTTAATGGTAATGCAAATAAGAACGATGGTGATGCAAAATCATTTTGTTTTACAACTACTATTAAAAATAAAATTGATAATACTGTTACCAGCAGCATGATTTCCATATCAGTAACCTTTCATTATACGTTTTCGACATACTCTATTTGGGGTGAAAAACTAAGTCCCTTCCAAAATCCTTCAATCGTGATTTTCATTCGACCAATTCTATTATCTTTAGCTTTGAAAAACACCCTGATGCACTGTTTAAACGGAGAAATATATGCCCTAATCATCTCTCCTTTGTTACCGCTCAATTTTGCAATAAACATTCTATTTCTAACAAATAATGAGTATCTTTGAACCCTTTTAAAATCGCTGTTTAATATATCCACGCCATCATTCGTGGCCATGTCATGTATAACTACACTGTCAGTAGCAATATATCCCCCATATACACTCAGCCGTTGAGTATACTCCGTGTCGTCTCCCCATAGAAAGAAATCTTTAATTGGTAGCCCTACTTTTTTTACCATATCGCTTTTTATAAACAATGATACAAACGATGCATTTTTAGCGGGAATTAAACCTGCTTCTAAAACTCTCATCGAACCAAAAATGTCATCCTCCAACGCCTGCTTATTCATTAAACAAGCATTTCCGTCTGTCCATTCAGTCAAGCTAGAAAAGAAACCGAACCTATCATTTACGTCACCAATATGTTTTACTATGTTTTGTAAAGCATCAGGCTTTGGATAGGTGTCATCATCCATAATCCAAATATAATCAAAAGAAAAAACCACATTTTTTATCGCATAATTGAAGCCGCCCGCTCCCCCAAGATTTTTTCCTGTATTGTAATATTCTATTTTTTTATCTTTAATATACTCTGCTAAACTACTTTGTGTACCATCAGTACTTGCATTATCTACAATAACGATTTTAAAATCTGTGTATATTTGAGCAAGCAAAGCTTCTATACAGTTTTTCAATTTTTCTTTCCTGTTGAAAGTAACAATGCATGCTACTATTTTTTTTGAACTCATAATCATTACTCCATCCTAATACCACTCATAAATTGCTACATTTTTTCTTTGCAAATGCGTAATCTATTGCACAAAACATTCTCTCAGGAAGAATTCTATAGAGCATTCGTCCTATCTTATTGCTTTTCGATAGTTGCTTCATAGTTAATTTTTCCTCTGACCATGGCGACCTAGAATATACATTTCTCCATGTGGAAACCTTTGGATCTATACAATTTATTTCCCACGGTCGTCCGAGGACAGAAGATGTGTAATGGATAATAATTGGTGATGTGTGAGCTTCCATTAGCTCCTTAATACTATAGAGCTCTCCTTCATTCTCCCCCATCCATCGTAAGAGACATGAGGGAGACACCATACGCACACGATTTACACTGTTATATATAGGGCTCAGTATTTTTTTATTGTTTTTAAAAATAATATTTAAAATATCCTGATCAGCAAACAAATAATCTTTCTTAATGTACTCTTTCAGATTTTGCACACCCATTGTTAATCTATATTGCTCCATGTTTATCAGGATTACACCAGCATTAAAATAATCATTGATACCATTTAATTCTGGTCTTTTCTTGAAAAAAGAATAATTAACATCCTTGACTACTCCAAGTGCACAATCCAGCTTAAGCTTGGCCAAATCTTTAAGATGTCCTTCTATAATAGTATCACAGTCGAGATATAAAACCTTATCAATATCACTTGGTAAGATTTCTGGCAAAAATAGCCTTCCTAATGTGGCAATACTATTGTTTTCAACAGGCATATGGAGTTTCATCTTTTCAAGTTGTATCTTAATATCCACGGCTTCATACCAAATGCATTTTGCTGAATAATTGGCGCACAATCGTTGTAACCGTTTTTTGTTGAGTGCATCAATTCCCATATCCAGAATATGAACAACAATCTGCAAGTCTAAATTATGCTCAAACATTGACAATAAACTGGTGCCAAGCTTAGAAGCAAAATTATCATCCGAAATATATACAACATGAAATTCCATTTTGTTTTACCCTTCCTATAATGAATTTATCATTTTTCTAAGCATTAACGCACTTTTCTTCCAAGAGAACCTCTCTAATAAAGATGCATCAGAACATGCCTTGCCGATCTTTAATACATACACATTTGGATCTATATAGCAAACACTGTTTCCCAATATCTCATGCATGACCTCTGTATCGGATACAACCACCTGCTTAGCACCTGCGCTAATCGCTTCTAATGGTGGAATTCCAAATCCTTCATAAAATGTTGGAAAAAGAAATGCTTTACAATCGCGCATCAATGTCTTTGCTTCTTCATCGCTCACATAACCAAGTAATTTCATATTCGATGGACACCCAAAACCAAGTCCATCAGCAAACACTTTATCGTTGATAGAGCCGGAAACGGCAAACGTCTGCTCTGGATGCTGCTTCGCCACTTCCGCAATCCACTTAAAGTTCTTATTCGGTTCCAAACTACACATAGAAAAAAAATAATGGTCTTTCTCTACGCCATATTTCTTAAGTGCTCCCTCATCAAAACCAATCTTCTCATAATGCTGCCAGGCATTAGGGATAACAACAACTCTCTCTGGATCTACACCATAATATTTAAAGATTTCTCTCTTTGAAAACTCAGAAACGGTAATAATCCTCTTTGCTCTTTTACAGGCATTTAAAAGGAGCAACTTGTACCAAAGTAAAAACTTCTTACTGAAGTCCTGTGGCCGGGCTTTTATCTTGACATCATGAATGCAGACAATACCCGGCGAAGGCAAAGGGGCAACATTGCAGAGATTAAGAGAAACAGCTTTTTGCTTTCGGACATACCACGGAAATGAGATATGCTCCCACAGCCTGTTTTGAAGTTTTCCCACCTTCACTACCTTTATATTCTTGTAAGCTGGTATTCTCTCTGCCTCAGGAGGAACAGCCATCTCAATTTTGCCTGACTCAATTATCTCATCTAATTCAGCAAGTATTTCTCTTGCATACCGTTCAACCCCGGTTACTTTATGAAGAAGAAATCTGCCATTAACTATTATCTTCATTAAATGTCTTTCCTTTTCCATATCTTAGCAGGCGATCCGACTGCTATACTATTTTCCGGAACATCTCTCGTCACAACAGAGTTTGCTCCAATAATTACGTTGTTGCCAATATGTATTCTTCCAATGACCACAGCACTAGTCCCGATAAAAATATTGTCCCCAATAACCGGTGGTTCTGCATCAGGAATCCCATTTGCAAACTTGCTTCCTATCATTACATTAGGAAGGATTCTGCAATTATTACCAATCTTTGCATCAAAGTGAACCACGCATCCTAATCCTCTATGCTAGAATTGTGTCCCACTTCCAATCTCAGCTTTTGCGGATACAGCATTAGCACAAATCCAATAATTTATGAACTCAAATATTCTGGCGAGTGGAATTAACCCCCCATTTATACAGGTTGTGGGCTATTTTCCAAAATATAGTCATTATCCTTCTCCTCTATCTTTACAATCTAGAAAACATCCTTCTCGCATTTTCACAGAATTGTGTAGAGAGAAAATTCTCTTCTACTCTTTTTCTTCCGGCATCTCCATATTTCTCTCTTAATTCCGCATCATCCGCCAGCTTCTTCATAGCTTCAGCATACTTTTTTACGTTACGGTTCTCGACTTCAATACCGGTTTCTCCGTTTATACTCACGTAGTTCACGCCAGATCCAGGGATTGTAAATGTAACTGCCGGCTTACCGTAGTACATTCCTTCGGCCAATGCCAATCCAAACGCTTCATTTTTTGTAATTGACGGGAAACAGAAAATATCTGATGCGAGAATTAATGCCTTCAACTCCATGTCATCAATTCGTCCTGTGAAAACCACCTTTTTATCATCATTGGCTTCCTCATGAAGTTTTTCAGTCAGTTCACCCGTGCCTGTGATGTATATCAAAAATCTGCCATCAAGCAGCTTACTTGCCTGAATCAGATATGTAAATCCTTTATACTCTGTATGGCGTCCAACCGCTACGCAGATTGTTTTGCCCGAATTCTTGGTTCGGATCTCCTCCGCTCGTTTTTGAATATCGTCCGTTACCGACATTCGTTCTACATTAATGCAGTTTGGAACAACAACGCACTTTTCCTTCACAGATTGCAGCCATTGACTTCCTTCAATATAATTTGGGGAAGTCGCTATCACTTTCACTGCACATTCCAGCAATCTTCTATTCTGCGAAGCAAACAATACCCTTAAATATTTCTGACGAATAATATCAAGATGCCAATAAACAACCAGTTTTGCTTTAGTTGTTTTCAATTCTCTCAGTAATAGAGCCGCAACAAAGGGATTCGGATAATGAAAAACCACAATATCCGGCTGAAAGTCCTTCATAACTTGATGCAAATGTTTCCCATATGAGGTAGATAATGACTGTGCAGCTATCTTCGCAAAACAACCACACTTAATAACCTCAATCCCGTCAACAGTGTCCGTTCTGTCGTCTTTGCCATCATTAAATGCAATCACTTTTTGTTCATACTCACCCTTAAGGGCTAATACTACGTCACGCGCAATCTGCTCTGTGCCACCAAAAAAGGGATAGTAGTATTTGGATATATGTAGTATCTTCTTCATCAGTTATTCTCCTTTCTCAATGGTCAATACTAACACCTTATCTTCAGCACTGTCGCATCCCCAACAACCAGACATCTTCCAAGTTCTGCCGGCAAAAACAAGGTTTCACCCTTACAGAACCGCATTGGCTTTTGATCAGCATCCATTGTTTCTACCTGTCCATATCCATCCAAGCACATCAGAACCTGAAAAGATTCCGCTCTGACCGAGAACGAGAAACCCTTGCTCACCTGTATTCGCTCAGCTTCAAAATACTTGCAGCGGCACAAAGGTTCCCGAGAGCATCCCGGGTAATGTCTTACCAATCTTGGATTCTGCTTGACATCCGGTGCCACATCCATGTTCATGACCTGAACAGCCTTATCGAAATGCAATTCTCTCTTCTGACCGTTCTTATCCACACGGTCATAGTCATAAACGCGGTAAGTCACGTTCGAGCTTTCCTGAATTTCAGCAACCAGGATACCCTTCCCGATGCCGTGTACCGTTCCTGCCGGAACAAAATATGTATCGCCTTTGTGAACTCGGATCTTTTGCAGATGCTTGTCCAGTGTTCCGGTCTCAACCGTTTTTCGGAGGATTCCCTCCGTTACCTCATGCTGAAAGCCGTATATAAGACTTGCACCCTCATCAGCATCAATGACATACCACATCTCTGTCTTGCCGTTGTCACCTTCATGCTCTCTTGCATACTCATCACTAGGATGAACCTGAACGGACAAATCTTTCTTGGCATCGATGAACTTCACCAATACCGGAAGCTCACCGTTTTCTACTTTTGTACCAAGGTATTCCGGATGACCTTTCAGCACTTCAGTCAGCGTTTTCCCTTTATATGTACCATTTGCCACATAGCTGGGACCATCCGGATGAACCGAACACTCCCAGGTTTCTGCTAATGGTGTTAAATCTATTTTCTTTCCGTATTCTTCCCGAAGTCGAGTACCACCCCACAGATAATCCTTTCCGGTCGGAATCAACTTCATGATTTCCATTACTCTGTCTCCCACTGTTTTTTATTCCATCGGAAATTTAATCTTATCTGCAACGCTAATCTCCTCTCCAAGCTGAACTTCGATCATGTCCAGCGGAGTAATCGCTTCAACTGTATGCTTACAGCCTGCTGCAATGGTAATCACATCGCCAGTACGAAGAACCTGCTCCATTGCATCGACAATTGCCTTACCTTTACCAGAAACAACTGTCCATACTTCCTCGCGCTCGTTGTGCATATGGTAGCTCATTTTCTCTCCAGCTTTCATGGAGATTTTGACTGTCATAGACCCCGGCTGCACATCAATAACCGTGTAGGTACCCCAAGATTTCTCAGCGTACATTGCTTCGGTTTCAATTTTCTCAACATACGGCTTCATATAACCGCTACGCTCTTTATCCGAAATCAGAATGCCATCACCGCTCGCTGCAATGATCATATCTTTGCAGCCCATGCAGAGAATCGGGATGTTCAGTTCATTGACCACATTGGTATTTTCACAGGTTTCATCCAGAATTGCTTTGCCCTTGGTCTTATCTGCCATGACCTCAGCCATCATGTTCCAAGTACCAACATCCTTCCAGTCGTCACTGTACCGAAGGACCTGAATGCTGGATTCTTTTTCAACTACCGCATAGTCGAAGCTTATTTTGGTCAGGGTATCGTACTTGTTGAATAAATCACGGTAATCCTCGAAATCGATTATACTGTGAGCTTTATCCAGAAGGTAGCCCAACTTGAATGCAAAAATACCAGCATTCCACAGTGCACTCTGGGTCAGATACTTCTTAGCTGTTTCCTTATCCGGCTTTTCCTTAAATTCCTTAACTCTGCTGACGTTCTCTCCACTATCCGGGATGATATAGCCGTACTTCTCGCTGGGATAAGTCGGTTCAATGCCCATCAGTGTCAGATTTGCACCGCCTTGCTCTGCCAACTCCTGCAGAGTCTTCACAGCTTCGTAATAGGTATTATCTACATAAGGGTCAACCGGGCAGACAACAACAGCCTCATCCTCTGCAACGCCCAGTTCATCATGGAGATAAGCTGCGGTCAGTGCAATGGCCGGGAACGTATCGCGGCGGCACGGCTCTACACAAATAGAAGCCTTTTCACCCAACTGATTTTTGATGGCACTTGCCTGCGATTTGCTCGTTGCAATAGTAATCTTTGCATCAGCATCTACCGTGGTGACCTGGCGATACACACGCTGCACCATAGACTCATACTCATCATTATTCTTAAACAGCTTGATAAACTGCTTGCTGCGCACATCATTGGAAAGGGGCCAAAGACGCTTACCAGAACCCCCGGAAAGTAAAATAATATTCATAATTTTTTTCCCTCTATCTTTACTTCAAGAATTCTTCAGCACTCTTACGAATTTCTGCTTCCACCTTCTCGGCGGCTTCCTTGTTCTCTGCACTGACAGAGATATAGGTCTTGAGCTTTGGCTCTGTGCCGGAAGGACGCACTACGATGGAGCAGTTATCTTCCAGCAGGAATTTCAGGACATCGGACTTCGGCAGGCCATCCAGACCGGGTGCATAGTCCAACAGTTTAACAACTTTCTTGCCGCAAAACTCCTTGGTATCACCACGGAATGCCTGCATGATGCTCTGCATCTTAGCAAAACCGGCGCTTCCATCGAACTCATAGCTGTGCAGGGTGTTGAGGCAGTATCCGTAAGCCTTGTACAACTCGTCCAACTTGTCTAGCAGGCTGATGCCCTTGATCGCATAGTAGCTGAACATCTCGCAGATCATATATGCACCGTCTACACCGTCCTTGTCGCGGACGTAGGAGCCGGTCAAGTAGCCGTAGCTTTCCTCAAAGCCAAACACATAACTGTCTGCCTTGCCCTGCTTTTCCAGCTTGCCGATCTGCTCACCAATAAACTTGAAGCCGGTCAGCACATTGATGGTACGCAGACCATACGCAGACTCATCCCGGATCAGCACATCCCACTCATCTATGATGATCACAAACTTTTGACCTGTCTCGTCCCTGATACGTGAAAGTGCATCAGGCAACGTTACAACCTGTTACCGTGAGAGACACGAATAAATTTTCCGAAGCTCATCAAGTACAGAATTTGTCATAAATGCCCTCTCCTTTCCCATTTACCGCTCACATCGCACCTTCATGTCTCAGCACGACTCCCACTGTTTTGCACAATATTTTCACATCAAGTCCCAGGCTCCAGTTCGCAATATAACTGCGATCAAGTGCTACCACCTGTTCAAAATCCGTAATCTCACTGCGCCCACTTACCTGCCACATCCCGGTGATCCCAGGTTTGATTGCCAGGCGGCTTCTGTGGTGCAACTCGTATTTCACCCACTCATCTTCCGTTGGTGGACGTGTACCTACCAGAGACATATCCCCTTTGAGCACGTTCCAGAACTGTGGAAACTCATCGATGGACCAGTCGCGGATCTTATTTCCAAGCCCCCTTTTTATCGTCCCGTCCGGCAGACGCCTGCTGCCGATGATGCGCGGGTCAAAATCCAGTTTAAACATCATTCCGTCCGATACACGGTTTTCTGCAGCAAGTGCCGCTTTGCGTTCCTCCGCATCCAGATACATACTGCGGAATTTATAGCACGTAAACTTCTTGCCGTTCTTTCCAATCCTGGTCTGTCCGAAGAAGATCGGGCCGGGCGATTCATGATAGATCATCGGTGCAAGGATCAGAAACAGAATTCCAGTGAGGATGCAGCCGACGATGCCTCCGAGAATATCCATCAGCCGTTTGAGAAACAGTTCCCAGGTACTCACGGTGCGGATGCTTGTGGTCAGCACCGTGTATCGTCCCAGATTTTCCACAAACTGTTTGTTCGCCGCCAGATCCATCCGGTTGGCAAGCTTCAGATGTACCGTTACGCCCATCTCCGCCAGCTGATCGATCCATCTGTCTACCCGCGGATCATTTGGCTGCAGATCGATAAACACTTCATCCACCCATGCATGGCACAAGTAATCCATAACAGATTCTCCCTCTGCCACAAATGGGATGTCCCCCAGTTTTTCGGGAAGTGTTTTCTTTTCATTGACATCGATCACAGCGATTCCTCGAACCTGAAACAGTTCATAGCTGTGATGTTGGATATCTTCCCGCACCTGTGGAAGATTGACCCAGTCTGTCAATATCACGATAGAATTCTTTCTTCCAAGCCGCAGATTCCGCAATACATGCCGTTTCCAGAGAATTCTTGTCCCATAACTGATTATAGCATAAAAGATAGCGGTCAGAAACAGTGTAATACGAGAAAAATCACCCGCATCTTTCACAAAGAACAGATAAAACACGGCAAACAGTATCACCAGGCTGACCTGACGCATGGTTGCCGCCAGTTCTATGAGCAGTCCACGTTTCAGAACGTTCTTACATGTATTTAAAAAGAACATCATGCATACATCAATCAGGATCAACACGATGGCAAGGTTTCCATACACGGAATTGGAATATAAATTCAGATTCCGGTGTCTGACGAGATATGCCAGGAAAAAAGAAACCTGCAGACACAGAATATCCAGTATCACAAAATCAATGTGTTTGATCCAGCTGTTTTTTGCTTTCTGATACATGATGTCTCCTTTCTTTCATTTTTATGATTCTTATTACTTTTGTTCATTCCCAATTTTTTCTATGGGAAAGGGCACAGCAGAATCAACTCTGTGCGCCCTTTTCAAGAACCCGGGATTATTTAGAAACTTTCTTTACGGTTCCTTTGAATCCGGCTTTCTTCAGCTGAGCCTTGAATGCTTTCAGCTGCTTTGCAGACATACCGGAAACCTTGATTGTCATCTTTTTGGTGTCTACACCCTTAAATGCAGTCTTGTCAACCTTTACGGAAGCAGACTTGATGACGATTGTCTTTACAGACTTTGCACCTGTAAATGCCTGAGCGCCAATGGTCTTGATGCTGGCTGGAAGTGTAACAGTTGTAGCTTTTGTAGCATTTGCAAAAGCCTTTGCTCCAATTGCTGTAACCTTGTAAGAGACTCCATCTACAACAACCTTAGAAGCTACTGTAACACTCTTCTTTGTTGTCTTTGGTAAAGCCTTTACGGTTGCTGTACCGTTTGCTGCGGTACTTACCTTTGCGCCATTATCAGCCTTGACGTTTGTCTGTTTTTCCGGAGCTGGAGCTACGGTTGCAGAATCTGTTGCAGCATAAGCAGTACAAACAGATCCAAACATCATAGTAGCAGCGGTAATACCTACCAGCACCTTCTTGATTAATTTGTTCATTGGGATATAATCCTCCTTCCCTGATTATTTATGTGAAAACCCTTTCGGGGAATCACCTACTTCTGCTCTGTGCCATAGCCATAATATCCATGTTTTCCATAGTAGCCATAGCCTTTTCCATAATAACTCTTGCCATAGTAGTTGCCATATTTGTGATAATATCCATTTGCAGCGCCTTTGGCACGGCTGAGTGCAATGCCGACAACCGGACACCCGGCACGCTCCAACTGGCGGATCGAATTACGAACCATTGCCTTTGGCGTTTCTCCTGCGCGGACAACCAGCAGTGCGCCATCACACAGCGAGCCAATCTTTTCTCCATCCGATACCAGATTCAATGGTGGAGCATCAATAAACGTATAACGATAATTTTCATCCAGTTCCTCAAATGTACTTGCCAGTTTCTGTCCTTCGAGAAGCATGGACGGGTTAATAATATTTTCTTTATTCGGAAGGAGATCTCCCGCTCCGATATTGGTACGCAACACATATTTGTCCAACGTATCGTCACTTGCCAGATAATCGGAAGTTCCCAGAATTTTTCCATTGTCTTCCCTGACAATCTGATATTTGTCAACCATAACACTCTTGCGCAGATCCATGTCCACAAGAATGCTCTTGCTGCCGGCTTCTGCCATCTGACGCCACAGCTGCATGGCAATAAAACTTTTTCCCTCATCCGGAGCGCTGGATATCACCATGATTTTTTTCACTTTGCTTCCAAGAAAGCTCACATTGACGCGTAGACGGTTCAGTGCTTCCTCTACCGCATACGGAAGTTTCGGCATATTCTGGACGGTCGCACGGTTTTTCGGTGTAAATTCCATTACTTTTTCTTCCTTCTTTTCTTTTTCTCTTTACTGATCGCTTTTTCTACCTCATCAGAAATTTCTTCGATATCCCCCTCCGGAATAACGGTAAACGGCATGATACCAAATTCTTTTTCGACATCCTCTGCCGTATTTAAGCTGTCGTCCATAAGCATACGTACCACGAAGATCACGGCTACAAGAAGCATTGCAACAACCGCTCCGAGAATAATATTTTTGGCAAGGTTCGGCGAACTCGGTTCATCCGGAACCACTGCATATTCCGCAATGGTCGGCTGTGCATTCTCAGATGCATTCATAACTTTCGGAATATAGGTTACCGCTGTATCTACAAGTTCATTGACCATCGACTGTGCAAGTTTTGGATCATTGTCCTCCACCGACACGGCAAGTAACCGTGAATCTCCAACAACCGAGATGCTTACTTTCTTCAAAAGATCTTCATATTCCATATCCAGATTCAGGTTATCAATCACTTCATTGAACACGGGACGGATTTTGATCAATTCGGTATAGTCCTGGGAAAGGGATGTTCCGATATTGAAATCCGACAGATCAAGCACACTTCCACTGGATGCGGAAATCATATACATTTTTGCAGTTGCCGTATATTTTGGTGTGATCAGAAAATGTGTGATGGAGCCTGCAATCACTCCCCCGATCACAAATGCGAGAATCAGCCATACCAGCTTTGCCCGCAGCAGATAAAAAATTTCAAGCAGATCAATTTCGGTTTCTTCGCTGTTCTGCTCTGTCAATTGGTTTTCCTGGTTCATTCGTTACTTTCCTTTCTCTTGCACCAGTAGATACAGTTGTTTCATGGATGTCTCCAGTGAATCTTCATCCATATAAAACTCCCAGTGTTTTTTTCCATCGTGCAGCTTTTCTCCAATTTTGGATGTACCGTCGATTGTGATAATTCCTTTGTCTGTATATCCCTGCATATCCTTTAACAGGGCAGTTAGATCATTCATCTTAATATCTGTCGTCGCATACGGGCGCAGCCGGTCATATAATTTCACGGTTGCATTGATATCCCCCGCATTCTGTTTCTTTATCTTTTTCATAAACGCTTTTAAAAAAATCTGCTGACGGCGCATACGCTGCGTATTGCGATCATCTTCCATGGTATACCGCGACTGCATGAGCAGCTCTGCCTGCCGGTCCGTCAAGGTAAGCGTTGTCCCTTTTTTCATAGCCGGGTCCAGCTTTGTCATATCATCTTCCAGTGTAACGGTTACTCCCCCCACCTCATGATTCAGAAGTGGCATTGCATCCATTTTCAATGCATAGTATCCATCAATAGGCAGCCCCCCAAGCATTTTGGATACGGTCTCAACCGTATTGTCACAGCTTGCAGCCTTGTCCTTTCCATACCAGTGTGCCGTACAAAGCTGCATCTGTGCACTGGCATTGGCACTTCCGTCTTGCAAAAGCATTGGCACTTCGGTGATGGTGTCCCGGTTCAGCTGCAAAATTCCATATGTTTTTTCTTCTTTGTCCACAACAACAAGCATCAGTGCATCTGCCATCGAGCCATGATATTCTTCTCCCTCGGCATCTTCGTTTCCGCTTTTGTCCGTTCCGATAAAGAGATACGTCTGAACCGGATGGGCAAATTTCCAGGTCTTTTTATGCAGCTTGATCGAGACGGGTTTTTCCTGAAATTCTTTCCAGACACGCTGCATTTCATTTTCTGTGGCTGCCTGCCGGATACGCACGTCGTGCCGATCCATCCCACGGATGATAAAATATACGGCAATGATTACAAGTACGGCAATGATAATTTCTATAACTGCACGCATGGTCTTCTTTTTCCCGTTCACTGCAGTACCTCCCTGGTCAGACAATCCGTTCTCTGGATGAACGCTTCTCCAAATTTCTTTACAAGCACAATGCGTCCCTCGGCAAGATTTGGATGCCGGGTATCCATGTTGTGACAATCACTGCCAAGAATAATGGTTGTGGCTTCTTTTGCAAGCTGAAACGCTTTATGCCTCTTTTTCCAGTTCAGAAATACGCCTGCATTCATCTGCCTGTATAATGGAAGTTCCATGACGGCATCCCAGATTTCTTTTTTCTTCTGGAATTCGTAATAACGCTCAATATGGGCAAGGACAACTTTCAGTTTCTGGTGCCGTACCAGTTTCTCCACATCTGCATAAATGGCAGAATCCCACTGGGCAAACGGCATTTCCAGAAGAAGTGTCTGTGTTCCTTCCACACAAAGCTTCGGGATCATTCCAGCACTTCCGATTCCTTGAAAATAGTAAACTTCCGCTGCCAGATACAGCTTCTGGTCAAAACCATTTTCTTCCATCGCAGTTTTTAATTTTTCATAGCTTCGCTGTCTGCGCAGCAAAAATTCCTCCACAGAATCCTTCTGTGCATAAAAATGGGGAGTTGCTACGATTTCATCAACCTGCTGCTCCCTCTGCGCTGCTAACATTCTTAGTGACATTTCTACATTCCGGCTTCCGTCATCTATTCCCGGAAGAATATGTGTGTGAAAATCAATCGGCATTTTTTCTCTTTGCTGTTCATAATTATTCTATAATTATATTTGCGACAAAAATATTTTACTCCATATCCTGGTCTTCTCACAGTAGGTTTACCCGCGAAAATTGGCGAATTTTCCCGTTTTTCCGTTTGTAAACGCACAAATACTCAAGTCCTAAACGCGCCTATATTTTACGTTTGAAAAGTGTTTATTATATTTTAATAACTGATACTATCTTTATATAGGAAAATTGGTAATTTTTGGGAATACAGAGGATTACGAAATGAATAAGAAACGGGAACCTTATGATAGAATTGCAGTTGGCGAACGGATTCGCCATAAGCGGATACAACTTGGACTCTCGCAGGATGAACTGGCGGTGCGGATCAACCGTGCAACAAAATACTGTTCGGATATTGAACGCGGGATGTGTGGCATGTCCATTGAAACGATGCTGGCAATTGCCAAAGCATTAGATATGAATTTAGACTATATGATGTTTGGAGAAATTTCTGAAACAGAACGGGAGTGGCAGCAGAAAGATGCTCTGACCCTGATCCATATAATAGAAAAGGCGCCCGCCTCCCAAAGAAATTATGCGATACGCCTTCTCAAACTATTTATTGCTGCAACCGGTACTTCCTCTACATAGACCCGTTCTTCTTCACGACTTCCGGTACCGTCCGGAAAAGTATTTTCACATCCAGTCCCAGACTCCAGTTTAAAATGTAATACCGGTCCAGTTCCACAACTTTTTCAAAATCCGTAATATTGCTGCGGCCGCTCACCTGCCACATTCCGGTGATTCCCGGTTTGATGGCCAGACGGCTTCTGTGGTGCAGTTCGTATCTGACCCACTCATCCTCTGTAGGCGGTCTCGTTCCTACCAGAGACATGTCCCCCTTTAAGACATTCCAGAACTGCGGAAACTCATCGAAAGACCAGTCACGGATAAAGTTCCCGATTCCTTTCTTCACCGTTCCATCCGGCAGCTGTCTGCAGCCGATGATGCGTGGGTCAAAATCCAGCTTAAACATCAGCCCGTCTGTGACTCTGTTTTCTGCGGCAAGCTGTGCCTTGCGTTCTTCCGCGTCAGTATACATACTCCGGAACTTGTACAGCTTAAACTTCTTTCCGTTTTTTCCCACACGGATCTGGGAAAAGAATACCGGTCCGGGTGACTGAATCTTAATGGCGGGAGCCAGAAACAGAAACAGAATACCGGTGAGCACACATCCCACCAGTCCCCCGATAATATCAAACAGACGTTTTACAAACAGTTCTCCGGTGGAAATCGTATTGATGCTTGTGGTTAACACGGTGTATCCCCCAAGACGCTCCACAAACTGCCGCTGCGTTCCGAACATCAGTTTATCTGCCAGCTGGATATGCACCGTAATTCCCATCTCGTTTAACTGACGGACAAGATCATCCAGCTGCGTACTCTGCAATGGCAGATTTACAAATACTTCATCCACCCATTCCCTGCAGAGATATTCCACCACATAATCACCTGCTGCAACCAGCGGAATCCCTGCAATTTCCGTTGGATGATCCTCTGGCATGTTTCCTGTCACAGCCACTCCCGATATCTGAAACATCACATAGCGTTTCGCCCGGATATCCTTTTCCACCTGAGACAGCCGGTCAAAGTTTGTGATAACCAGTACGGACTTGTTCTGCTTCAGATGCAGCGTGCGAAGAATATGTTTTTTCCACAGAAGTCTTGTTCCATAGGTAAGCAATCCATAAAATAATGCCATGAGAAAGAACGTGATTCGCGAAAAATTTCCCGCATCTTTTACCGAAAACAGATACAGGACAGCAACCAGTTCCACAATCGCCACATGCTTAATGGTTGCGATAAACTCTACCAGATATCCACGTTTTAATACATTTTTAAGTGTATTCAGGAAAATCAAAAGACAAACATCTATCAGGATCAGAACGATAGACAAATTTGCATATATGTAATTGGTATATAGATTGACAGTTCTATGTCGTAATGTATAGGCTAAAAAAAATGCCACCTGCAGGCAAACCAGATCCAGAATCATAAAATCCAGATGCTTTACCCAATTGTTTTTATTCTTTCGGTACACAATATCTCCTCATTTGTATACAAACTTACTACTAAGATTGTACCAAACTCCGGTGTAAAAGTCCATAAAAGAGGGAGGATATTCCCATGAAATACCCTCCCTCTTATTTCCATTTTCACTTATCGATACTCTGCAAGATTAATACGGATCAGAGCCTTATGCAATGCAAATTCCGCGCGCTTCAGATCCAGATTGTCATTTCTGTTGTGAATCCGCTCCTCTGCCCGCTCTCTTGCGGCTTCCGCACGCTCCAGATCAATCTCTTCCGGCCATTCTGCCAGTTCTGCCAGAAGTGTTACCTTATCTCCAAGGATCTCGGCAAATCCGGCATGCACTGCTGCCACCTGTTCTTCATCCCCATGATGGATCGTGACAAGCCCCGGTTCCAGTACCGTTGTAAGTGGAATGTGATCACGATATACACCGATCTCGCCGGATTCCGTATTAAACTCCAGCAGATCCGCAGTTCCCTTATAAAAAACGCGGTCCGGCGTGATGATTTCTACATCAAATGTCTTTTCCATCTCTGTTTCCTCCAGCCGGCACACACATTACCCTGCATATGCCGCCTTTACCTCATCAATTGTTCCGGCATTCAGGAAATAACTTTCCGGCACGTCATCCAGTTTTCCATCCAGAATCTCACGGAATCCGCGGATGGTCTCTTCCACCGGAACATATTTGCCTTCCAGTCCGGTAAACTGTACTGCCACAGAAAACGGCTGCGACAGGAATCTTTGTACTTTACGCGCCCGGCTGACAACAAGCTTATCATCCTCCGACAATTCATCCATACCGAGAATTGCGATAATATCCTGCAATTCTTTATATTTCTGCAAAATCTCCTGTACTCCACGCGCAACCTTAAAATGTTCTTCCCCGACAATTCTCGGGTCAAGGATACGCGAAGTAGAAGCCAGCGGATCCACAGCCGGATATATTCCAAGTTCCACGATGGAACGATCCAGTACCGTTGTGGCATCCAGATGTGCAAACGTTGTGGCCGGTGCCGGGTCTGTCAGATCGTCGGCCGGCACATATACCGCCTGTACGGAAGTGATAGATCCGTTCTTTGTGGATGTAATCCGCTCCTGTAGTGCCCCCATCTCTGTCTGTAAGGTCGGCTGATAACCTACTGCGGACGGCATACGTCCGAGCAGGGCAGACACTTCCGATCCGGCCTGTGTAAAACGGAAAATATTATCAATAAATAACAGAACATCTTTTCCGCCTTTATCACGAAAATATTCTGCCATTGTAAGCCCGGTAAGTGCTACACGCATACGTGCCCCAGGCGGTTCATTCATCTGTCCGAACACCATGGTTGTCTTATCGATAACCCCAGATTCTTTCATTTCATAATACAGGTCGTTTCCCTCACGGGTACGCTCTCCGACACCGGTAAATACCGAATATCCACCATGCTCTGTGGCAATGTTGTGGATCAGTTCCTGAATCAGCACAGTTTTTCCTACACCGGCTCCTCCAAACAGTCCGATTTTTCCACCTTTCTGATACGGACAGAGCAGATCGACGACTTTAATTCCTGTCTCTAACATTTCCTGGGAAGTTGCCTGTTCCTCAAACGAAGGTGCCTTCCGATGAATCGGCCAGTGCTCCTTGGTCTGCGGAGGTGCAATTTCATCGATTGGCTCTCCCAGCACATTAAACAAACGGCCAAGTGTTTTTTCTCCTACCGGTACCGAAATCGGTCCTCCCGTCGCTATAGCATCCATACCGCGGACAAGTCCGTCCGTCGGTCCGAGTGCAATACAACGCACGGTATCATCCCCCAGATGCTGTGCTACTTCAACGATCAGTTCTCCGCCCTTTTTTAAAGGAATACGGATTGCATCATTGATCTCCGGAAGATGTCCTTCCGGAAATTTGATATCGAGCACGGCACTGATCACCTGCGTGATCTTTCCTATTGCTCCTTTATTTTCCATGTTTCTTCTCCTTTATTACGTCACTCTATCGCATTTGCTCCCGCAATAATTTCCGTCAATTCCTGTGTGATAGATCCCTGTCTTGCACGGTTATATTTTAAGGAAAGATCCTCTATCATCTCTTCCGCATTGCTTGTTGCGGAATCCATGGCCTGCATGCGGGCACCGTTTTCACTTGCCACGGCTTCTACCAGTGCCCCATAAAACAGACTTGTCACATATTTTGGAATAATCTGATTCAGAGCCTCCTGTTCGTTTGGCTCATAATTCATAAGAATTTCTCTGGAAGACTTTTCCTCCGAAAGTTCACTTACTTCCACCGGAAGCATACGGATCAGCTGCGCTTCCTGACTAACGGTATTTTTAAAATGCGTATATGCCAGATAGATCTCTCCTATTTTTCCTTCCGCGAAATCGTCGAGCACTCTCTTACAGAGTGCTGCTGCATCCGGATATGTCGGATTTTCCATAATTTCCGAGGCATCTACCTCGATGTGATATCCTTTTCGCTCCAGTATCTCAATTCCTTTTCTGCCAACTGCATAGATCACGACATCCTCTTTGGCAACATCATCACTTTCTGTGATCAGTTTCACCACATTCGCATTATATCCTCCTGCAAGTCCACGATTCGAAGTCAGTACAACGATCGCTTTCTTTTTGGATTCCCCGCTTCTTAAGTATGGATGATCAATATTGCCGCTGTGTGCTAAAATGGAACTTACCGTCCGGTACATATACTGAAAATAGGGATCTGTCTGTTCTGCCCGCCCTTTGGCTTTCTGGAGTTTTACGGTAGAAACAAGTTTCATGGCTTTGGTAATCTGCTGTGTGCTCTGGATACTTCCTTTTCGTCTTTTTATATCCCTCATAGACGCCATGTGCTATCACCCCCTGTTATCATACCCTCACGCCAGGTATTCTTTTTTCGTTTCCTGAATAGCTGCTATCAGTTTCTGTTCCGTCTCCTCATCGATCACCTGCGTCTCTGTAATCTTTCCGGTAATCTCCGGATATCTGGTATCAATAAGTTCGAGTAACGCATCCTGAAAATGCAGAATTTCCTCTACCGGAATGTCCATAAGATACTTTTTCACTGCCGCATAGATGATAACGATCTGTTTTGCAACCGGCATCGGCTGATACTGCGGCTGTTTTAAGATTTCTTTTAATCGTTCTCCCTGTGCCAGTTTCTCACTCGTGTCTGCATCCAGTTCGGAACCGAACTGTGCAAATGCAGCCAGTTCCCGGTACTGTGCCAGTTCTGTACGGATAGGCGCCGCAATCTTTTTCATAGCCTTGATCTGTGCGGCTCCTCCTACACGGGAAACGGAAAGTCCTGCATTGATTGCCGGGCGGAAACCTGCATTAAACATCTCCGTCTCCAGATAAATCTGCCCATCTGTGATAGAAATTACATTTGTCGGAATATATGCAGATACATCTCCCGCCTGCGTTTCAATGATCGGTAATGCCGTCAGGGAACCTCCTCCCAGTTTGTCCGACAGACGTGCCGCACGCTCAAGCAGACGTGAATGCAGGTAAAAGACATCACCCGGATAAGCCTCACGGCCCGGTGCACGCTTTAACAGCAGCGACAGGGTCCGGTATGCCATGGCATGTTTGCTCAAATCATCGTAGATAACAAGTACATCTTCGCCATTCTCCATCCACTCTTCGCCGATTGCACAGCCGGAATACGGAGCAAGATACTGCAAAGGCGCAAGTTCACTTGCCGTAGCCGCAACAACGGTTGTATAACTGAAAGCTCCATACTCTTCGAGTGTCTGGACAATATTGGCAACGGTAGAAGCTTTCTGGCCGATTGCCACATAAATACACTTTACCCCCTGCCCTTTCTGATTAATAACCGTGTCAATTGCAATCGCGGTCTTTCCGGTCTGACGGTCTCCGATGATCAGTTCTCGCTGTCCTCTTCCGATCGGCACCATGGAATCAATGGCTTTGATACCGGTCTGCAGTGGTGTATCCACTCCCTTTCTGGAAATGACACCGGATGCCACACGTTCTACCGGACGGTATTTATCCGTTGTGATCGGTCCCTTTCCGTCAATCGGCTGTCCGAGCGCATTCACAACACGTCCGAGCAGTGCATTTCCTACCGGCACTTCTACCACACGTCCGGTTGTTTTAACCGTATCTCCCTCATTGATATTGTGCTGACTTCCGAGAAGTACCGCACCGACATTATCTTCCTCCAGGTTCAGTACCATACCGTATACCTCTCCCGGAAATTCTAACAATTCTCCCTGCATCGCATTTTCCAGTCCATGGATACGTGCAATGCCGTCCGCCACCTGAATGACGGTTCCCACATCTGCCACTTCCAGCTGGGAAGCATATCTTTTGATCTGCTCCTTAATGACAGAACTGATTTCTTCTGGTTTTAAATTCATGGAGCGCACTCACCTACTTTCAATTGTATACGTTCTAAGTCTCTTGTCAGATGTTCGAGTTTGGTGCGGACGCTTCCGTCCACAACACGATCCCGGATACGGATCACCATACCTCCGATCAGTGCGGGATCTGTAGCATAATGCATCTCAAACTGAACGTATTTTGTCGTGTCTAAAAGTTTTTGTTCCACGGCCGCTTTCTGCTGTGGGGTCAGTTCCATTGCTGACGTCACATAGGCAGTACCTATTTTTTTATACTCTTTCACACGATCAATAAAATAAGTGAATACCTGATCTGTCTGCTTATAATGCCCTTTTTGTACAAGCATCCGAAGCAGTCCCACCAGTTCCTCACAGATACGTCCTTTGAAAATAGACTCAATCAGTCTGACTTTTTCTTCTTTTTCGATTTTGGGATGATTCATCAGGCGGGTCAGTTCTGTATTTTCACGCAGAATCTGTGCAACAGCCTGCGCCTCTTCATATAATTGATCCACCATATGTTCTTCAACCGCCAGCGCAAACAAAGCATCCCCATATGTTTTGGATACTAATTTTGCCATGTCGATTCACCCATTTCTTTTAATGTTTCATCCACAAGTGTGCTCTGAATCTCTGCGGTAATGGAAGATGCCACAACTTTCTGTGCCATCAGAGATGCCACAGTGATCATTTCCTGTTTCATGTCATTCATGGCATGCTTCTTTTCCAGAAGTGCCTCCTCCTGTGCATGTTTTACAATGCGTGCAGCTTCTTCCTTTGCCTCATTGACAATGCGGTTCTGGTTCTTTAACGCCTTTTGTCTGGCATCTGCCAGAATCGTTTCCGCTTCCTTGTCAATTTCTTTTAACTTTGCCTCATACTCCGCTTTCAGCGCTGCTGCTTTTTCTTTGTCGGCACTGGCCTCATCCAGTTCCGATGAAATGTGATCCTGACGGTCTTTTAAAAGTTTCCGCGCGGGATTAAACAGCAGGTAGGACATCAGCATATAAAGGAAAAATACTGCAATTGCCAGCAGGGCAGCATCAAAGAGCAGCTGTGGATTTAAATCAAATAAAAATTCCTGTGCAGCTAACACTCGTTTGCCCCTCCTTTATCCAAGCGGATGTACAAAAAGTAAAAGCAGTGCGACAACAAGACCATACAGACCTGTCGTCTCTGCAACTGCCTGACCTAACAGCATGGTGGACATAATCTGTCCCCTTGCTCCCGGATTACGTCCCACGGCTGCTGCGCCGTGTCCGGCTGCGATACCCTGTCCAATACCAGGTCCGATACCTGCAATAACTGCAAGTCCTGCACCGATAGCCGAACATGCTCTGATTAAATCCTGTCCTGAAATATTCATAGTAAAATCCTCCTTAAATTAAATACTTGTTTTGATACAAGGAGCAAATCGCATGAGAGTTCCGCTTACGCGGAAGCGATTTGCGTAGGAAATGCATCTTGAGGATGCATTTCAATCTTCTCCACATGCCTGTGACACATAAGTCATTGTGAGCATACAGAATACATACGTCTGGATTGCTCCGGAAAACAGATCAAAATATACATGCAGTGCTGCCGGCCATGCCGTTGCAATTACCCCAAGCAAACCGTATACCAGTGCCATGATTACGGTTCCTGACAACACATTTGCAAACAGACGCAGCGACAATGAGATCGGTATTGCAATCTCACTGATAATGTTGATCGGCGCCCAGAGTGGAAGCCATGGCGGAAGCGGTGAACACATACCTGTCCATATTTCTTTCAGACTCTGGTGTTTTGCCTTGTTGAAACGGATCATGAAAAATGTGATCAGTGCAAGTGCAAGCGTGGTTCCGTAATCTGCCGTCGGCGGGCGCAGGCCAAACAATCCAGATATGTTACTCATCAGTATAAAAATAAAAATCGTGCTGATATAGTTGACGAATCTGGGTGCCCACTTTCCCATGGTGGAATCCACCATTCCGTCTAATTTTTCTACAATCAGCTCGATTATATTCTGAAAAGTATCCGGTTTTTCGGTGGCATGCTTTAACTTGCGATTGGCAATCACAGCAAAAATAACCATTACTGCCATAACAATCAAAATACATGCGTGGCTGTCGGTGATCCAGACTTCCTGACCAAATACTTTTACTTTAAAAATTCCATGAATCATAAAGTCGATATCCGACGCCAGTAAAATCCCCTCATTCATATAGTCACCTCCTTCCTTTTACTTTCTCCCATAAAGGCTGAAGATATGCTCCAATTTTTAAACCAAGCAGCCCAAGAAAAGCCGCAATCAGGTTTCCCCATTGAAAATACCCAAATAACACGAACAAAATCACCACTACTACATAACGAAGAATTGATTTTGTGACAATTCTTCGCGTCGCATGTGCGGTGTCCCCCATCGTAACAGAATCAAAGATCACAGTTGCAAGATTGATTGCCATCCCCACGGCAACCGCTATGCCAAACCATACCCCGATGGAATATGCAATCCTGTCCTTTACAAACCATACCCCGATCAGTTCTACCATCACCCCATATAATAAAATTGAGACGACCAGCCCCGGTAATGCTTCGTTAATCCTTTTTAACATGGTTTTCTTTCTTTTCCTCCTGCCTGTATAGTTTCCTTACTGTCTTGTAAATATTCGTAAACCCTGCCAAAGCTCCCATAAAGAAAAACGGAATCATTAACCAGTTAATCCCTGTCAGATTTCCCAGCCACACTCCCAGTATACTGCATAAAAAAATCGGCACCAGCATACTGATTCCAAACTGAAAAATGAGTGTTAATGTCTGTATCACGGATCTGTTGTCTTTTTTCATAGCCTTCCTCCGTCCCGATGGATGTATTATACCTCATTATTCGTCGTTTTGTCTATAAAATTCCATAGTTTTTAGAATATTTTATCATTTTCACCAATCATTTTCTTTAGCAGCCAGCTAATCCGATTGACAATCCCAGAGCCTATGGACTATAATAGACGGGATATAAAGCGGAAAGCAAAGTGTGAATATGATGAATACAAAAATAGAACGTGTCAATCCCGAACAGATTGACGAAACAATTATGGAAGAGGCCGGACGTCTGATCGCAGAGGGTGAACTGGTCGCTTTTCCGACAGAAACGGTATACGGTCTTGGCGGAGATGCCCTGCATCCGGAAGCTGCCCGCAAAATCTATGCAGCAAAAGGACGTCCTTCGGACAACCCCCTGATCGTGCACATTGCGGACTTTTCCGATATGGAACGTGTTGCACGTGAAGTTCCGGAGGCTGCCCGCAAACTGGCCGGTGCTTTCTGGCCGGGTCCCCTGACGATGATCGTCTGGAAAAGCGATGCCGTTCCGATGGCAACAACCGGAGGAATGGATACTGTCGCTGTACGGATGCCGAATCACCCGGTTGCACTTGATCTGATACGCAAAAGCGGATGTCTGATCGCTGCGCCAAGTGCCAACACATCCGGTCGTCCGAGTCCGACAGAAGCTTCTCATGTTGCAGAGGATTTATCCGGTCGGATTGCCATGATTTTAGATGGCGGCCCGGTCGGTATCGGCATTGAATCTACCATCATTGATCTGACCGAATCAAAACCTATGGTACTGCGTCCCGGCTACATTACGCCGCAGATGCTTTCCGAGGTGCTTGGCGAAGAGGTTATCATTGATCCGGGCATTATTGCTGCAGATGACACACGCAAACCGAAAGCTCCGGGTATGAAATACAAACATTATGCCCCAAAAGCCGATATGGTAATCGTAGACGGACCATCGGATGCTGTTGTTTCCAAGATCAATGCACTGGTGCACCAAAAGCAGGAGAACGGACAGAAAGTGGCTGTCATTGCCACGGAAGAATCCGGACCTTCTTATCACGCCGATGTCATTCTTTCCATGGGCAGCCGTTCCAACGAAGACGCCATTGCACAGCATCTGTACAAAATTTTGCGTGAGTGTGATGAATTGCATGTAGATGCCATTTATTCAGAAAGCTTTCAGACCCCTCGCATCGGACAGGCCATTATGAACCGTCTGCTCAAAGCGGCCGGTCATACCGTAATACATTGCGATTAGGAGTAATTATATGGAGTATAACAAACTGATTTTCGTTGCCCAGACGGGAACCTGTCGCGAGGCAATGGCAGCCGGTATCATGGGAGATTTTACCTTGCGTCATCCGCTGGAGATCTTATCCCGTGGACTTGTTGTACAATTTCAGGAACCAATGAATCAAAAAGCCGAAGCTGTCTTAATCAGCAACGGTATCAATATGGAAAATTATGTTTCCCAGCAGCTGACGGAAGAAGATCTGACAGAAGATGCCCTTGTCATTACCATGGAAGAAATTCACCGGGAGCGCATTTTAGAGCAGTTTGAAAATGCTGTTCCGGAAAATATACAGGTTCTTACCAAATATGTCGGGGACGAACTGGAAATATTAGATCCATACGGAGGTGCTTTGCCAGCCTATGGACTCTGTTATGAAACCCTGCGCAAATCAATCAAAAAACTTGTGAAAAAACTTAACGAAGAAGAAGGAGAATAAATTTATGGGAAAAGTAGTCGTTATGGATCACCCGCTGATCCAGCACAAAATCGGATTAATGAGAAGAACCGAGACCGGCTCTAAGGATTTCCGTACACTTGCAGGCGAAGTTGCAATGTTTGAGTGTTACGAGGCAACCCGTGATCTGGAGTTACAGGATGTGGAGATCGAAACTCCGATCTGTAAGACGACCGTAAAAGAATTAAAAGGAAAAAAACTGGCAGTGGTACCGATTCTGCGTGCCGGACTTGGCATGGTAGACGGTATGCTGGAAATGATTCCTGCTGCAAAAGTCGGACATATCGGTCTCTACCGTGATCCTGAGACAGCAAAACCAGTGGAATATTACTGCAAACTTCCGGCAGACTGTGCCAACCGCGAAGTATTTGTCGTAGATCCGATGTTGGCTACCGGCGGATCAGCCATCGCAGCAATCCAAATGCTGAAAGACAAGGGTGTAAAAAGCATTCGTTTTATGTGCATCATTGCTGCACCGGAAGGTGTAAAAGCACTTACCGATGCTCACCCGGATGTTGATCTTTACATCGGAGCACTTGATGATCATTTAAATGAACATAAATATATTGTTCCGGGTCTGGGAGATGCCGGTGATCGTATCTTTGGAACCAAATAATCAGATATTACAATATCCAGGGGGCAAAAGTCAGGATTGACTTATTGCCCCTCTCGTTATTTTACAGAAACTGCAAAGGAGGCTAACACATATGAGCACAAAACGACAGGACTACATCAGCTGGGACGAATACTTCATGGGCGTTGCCATGCTCTCCGGTATGCGTTCCAAAGATCCAAACACACAGGTTGGAGCCTGTATTGTCAGTGACAAACACAAAATTCTTTCCATGGGATATAATGGATTTCCAACCGGATGTTCCGATGATGATTTCCCATGGGTACGCGAAGGCGATGACAACAAATACTTTTACTCTACCCACAGTGAATTGAATGCCATTCTCAACTACCGGGGCGGAAGCCTGGAAGGATCCACCATATATGTTACGCTCTTTCCATGCAATGAATGTGCCAAAGCCATTATCCAGTGTGGTATCCGTGAAGTTGTTTACGACAGTGACAAATACGCTTCTACCCCGGGTGTGATCGCATCCAAAAAAATGCTGCGTGCCGCCGGTGTGACACTGCGCCACTATGAACACACGAACCGGGAAGTAAAATTGTCATTGTAAGAGTTGAAAAAATAAATAAAAAAGACAGCTACGAACGCTGCCTTTTTAGGAGAAGGTATTTTTACTATGGGGTATAGCAAAAACTATATAATGTATTGGGGGGTTTTTACGGTTATTATAATACCATGGACGGCCGGATAAGTGTGCACAAAGTCGAAAAAAGTTCCTGCGTTTTTCTGGTCAGTTCTACGGTACTATATTCCTAGTTTTGAGAAAAAATACGAAAAATTGCACAAACGCGCAACCGTTTATTCTCATTTTTTGCACATCTACTTTTTATTTGGAAATATACAATTAGCAAACACCCTGAGCAAACATATCATCTATTTTATTCATTCCCTCACAAAACATCCTAATTCATTATCTGTAGGTTCTTTCGTAAAACAAGCTTTAATTCTCCGTTTCTCCAACTCTTTTTTTAATTCTTGTATAATTGTAGTCTTTCCTGCCCCATTAGGACCATCAACAGCTATCAATTTTCCACTATAAAGATTTTTGTTCATAAAATCCCCCTCTTCACATCAAAGAAATATCTTCGTAATATCCTGATATCGATTTACCACTCGGTAAATCTCCACATATTCTTCCCCAATCTTATATAGCACGACATAATTCCCGCAAATCACATATTTATAATCCGTTCGGAAGCTGACCCTTTTAGCAAGATCAGCTCCCATGTACGGAAATTGCTGTATATTCTCAATTCGAGCATATATCTCCTGAATGGTCTTTACTGCCATTTCTTCATTGTCTTCCGCAATATACTCTTTAATGTTCTTCAAGTCCTCTGCCACAATAGGGTTAATCCGCAATTTCATCATAGGCTATACCCCGACAGATTTCTTTAGTTCATCCAAACTCATCCAGGCACTTTCATCCCTAACAGCTTCTTCTGCTTCCTGCAGTTTCATGAGTAGCTTCTTTTCTGCTTTTTCACGCTCGTAGTCCTCAATATCCATAACCACAAACTTACCTCTACCGTTTTTGGTCAAAAACACGGGTTCTCCAATCTGGCAATTTTTCAACACTTCATTATAATTTCTTAAATCTGATACCGGTAATATATTTGGCATAAAATCAACTTCCTTTCCTACTAAAATATAGCTTCTTCACTTATATATTATACGCAGGAAAGCTGTAAAATTCAACGTGAAATTTTACAGCCTTCTTACCAAACGTTTTGCAACATCTATTTCCAATCCATCGAATCTTAATTCTGTTCTTGCATTTTCTACCACCTGAAATGCCTTCGTTCCTGTACTGATATAAGAAACTATATGGTTTAGTATTTCTTCCTCGCTGTCTTCAAATGTCAGTATTAACATTTTCCCATATATGTACCTCACACTAACATTTTTCAAATAACGTTTAACTTCTGAACCTTGAATTTTCAAGCGACTCAGAAAATAGCCTATCTTACAAAACCTTTTTTTCGTGCATAATCTCCAATTATAAAAGCAACTGATACTATCAACAGGATAAATACGGATAATATATCCCAAACATCAATCACAGGTTCTCCAATTAATTTTGATAATGTAATATTTATCAAAAGTGTGAACGGAATTGCAAACAAAAATGTAATTCCTGTTGCCAACAGTTTTCGTTCCTTGAGTCGATAATACAGAATATAAATTATCCACAAAAAAACTAGTGTATAAATGGACATAATCGCACCAATGTTGAATACTTCATTGACTTTTATCAAAATACTTAATATGTACATAAATGGTAAAATGAGAATACTAATGGCAACCATCGCTACCAAAACACCTTTTTTCCCTAACAATATAACAGGAAAAGATGCTATCCATGTAATCAAAATAGAACTAAGTGTAATAAGTGACCATGTAAGGGTGCCCGAAATAGCAACATCACATATACAACATACTAGAATACCAATAGCCATGGTAATTGTATATATTATTGATATTATAGTATTCTTGTTCATATTATTCTCATCTTTTCGTTTTAATTCAATGAGATTTTCGCTGACTTTTTCTTCGTAATTATTCATTTCTATCCTCTCCCCACTTAATAGTTCATTGACCGTAACATCTAAGATATTGCAAAGTTCCAACATGATAGATGAATCGGGCATACATTTTCCTGTCTCCCATTTGGAAACAGCTCTGTCAGTGATGTTTAACTTTTCTGCTAATTGTGCTTGTGTCAGACCTTTTTCTTTTCTGCAACTAGCAATAAACTTTCCTGTATCAATTTGATTCATTACAATATGCCTCCTTTCACGCTACACTTTACAATTTTTATCAGTTTTTGTACACAAACTGTAAGTGGAATTATCAAACTCAACCATAGGTTGGGAGAGGTATTATATTTGATAAATGCCGTTTTCTTCAACAACACCATTTTACCACACGCGTACACACAATTCCATTAAAACCGTTTACTTCGCTTTAACCGATACTTCCCATTTATTCCTAATGAGAATGGAGATTTAATGCAATATTGCGAATGCACCAATGATTTTGTGAATGCAATCATTGATGACTATTTCAATTCCTTTGAAATACGCAAATACTACATTAACAAATATGAACAGCCTTATTACGCTGTCCGTATCTCGAAACTTGTGGAAGACGATACTGGGAAGGTCAAGCGAAAATACACCTACCTGGCTTACTTCGCCAAACCGGAAATGGCTTACACCTATCTTGCTGAATACAATAGCGGTGCGGTTGTTCCGGAGCATATGAAATACTCGGACTCGCCTACTTTTGCAGAGATGTACGAGAAATAGAAGAAATACCGAAAATCGCTTAAAAACAAGATTAGCGATTCCCATGGCGAAATTATGAGATTGCTTTTCATCATTTCAGTGAACTGCATGACCGCAAATTTATTTCCATCAGGACAAATGATCTGCAGCAATGCTTAAATGCCTACAATCACAAATGGCAGACACACACCTTTGCTTCACTCATGGACAATGCCGGAGCAAATGATGTATGTATCAAATTGATTATGGGACACAGTATGAAGAACGACACCACCAAAGGAACATACACCCATAAGACTTTAGAAGAACTTCTTACAGAAGTGAACAAGATATAAAACAATAAATCAAGACTGATTGCTGGATACACTTATGATATTTCTTTTATTTAACGTCACACTTATGTTCAGCCTAAATCATCTTGAAAAGCAAAGGATGAAATGCTTCCAAAAGCATTCAAAATCAGTAAAAACGAGTGTATACCACCTGTAAATCACTTGTGTACCGCGTGTATATCACGACCTCAAAATAACGTAAATTATCTTCTATTTATGAATATTCTGACAATTTGCATGTCTTATCAATATATAAAGAAAAGTCCCATAAACACCAGTCAAATCGAAGATTTGATTTGTTTACAGGACTTCTCAATATAGTCTTTTATCTTAGAAATTCTTAATTAGCAAACACCCTGAGCAAGCATAGCATCTACTACCTTCTCAAATCCGGCAATATTAGCACCTGCTACATAATCTGTCTTTCCACCAACAGTTGCATTGTATCTCTTAGCAGCATCGCTGATGTTAGCATAAATAGTCTCCATGATTCCCTTAAGCTTTCCGTCAACTTCTTCGAATGTCCAGGAAAGTCTCTCAGAGTTCTGGCTCATCTCAAGTGCAGATGTAGCAACACCACCGGCATTGGCAGCCTTACCACCTACGAAGAGAACACCGTTCTCCTGAAGATACTTTGTAGCCTCAAGAGTTGTAGGCATGTTAGCACCCTCTGTTACAGATGTAACACCATTAGCAACGAGCATCTTGGCATCCTCAATGTCTAACTCATTCTGAGTCGCACATGGAAGGGCAAGATCTACTTTGTACTGCCATACACCGTGCTCACCGTTCTGCTTTGCATGATACTCAGCAGTTGACTTAGCAGCTGCATACTCAGTAAGACGGGCACGCTTAACTTCCTTAACTTCCTTAAGAAGAGCAACATCAATTCCGTTTGGATCATAAATCCATCCGGTAGAATCAGAACATGTTACAACCTTAACACCTAACTCCTGTGCCTTCTCGATTGCGTAGATTGCAACGTTTCCAGATCCGGAAACTGCTGCAGTCTTTCCAGCGATATCAATTCCGTTATCCTTTAATAATGCGTTTGTTAAATATAACAGACCATATCCGGTAGCCTGTGTACGGGCAAGTGATCCACCATAGGTAAGACCCTTTCCTGTAAGTACTCCTTCGAAGGATCCACGGATTCTCTTGTACTGTCCGAACATAAATCCGATCTCTCTTGCACCTGTTCCGATATCTCCGGCCGGTACATCAACGTCTGCTCCGATATATTTGCAAAGTTCTGTCATGAAGCTCTGGCAGAATGCCATGATCTCTCTGTCAGATTTACCCTTAGGATCGAAATCAGAACCACCTTTACCACCACCGATTGGAAGTGTTGTAAGAGAGTTCTTGAAAATCTGCTCAAAACCTAAGAATTTGATAATTCCAAGGTTTACAGAAGGATGAAGTCTTAAACCTCCCTTGTATGGTCCAATGGCATTATTGAACTGTACGCGGAAACCTCTGTTTACCTGAACCTGTCCGTTATCATCTACCCAAGGAACACGGAACATGATCTGACGATCCGGCTCTGTGATTCTCTCAAGAATCGCATTCTTTCTGTATAATTCCTCATTTGCATCGATCACAGGTCTTAAAGAATCAAGAACCTCTGTTACTGCCTGTAAAAACTCAGGCTGATCTGCGTTTTTCTTCTTTACTACTTCGAGTACTTCATCAACATAACCCATTTCTCTATCTCCTTAATATTAATTTTTAACGTCCGGAACCAGTAAAATCCCGAATCGTCATGTCCTGATCATAATCTGTTGTCTGTTTCTACATCAACCTTTTTTATTGTAACGAAAAATGCAGGATTTTGCAATAGAAAATTCTTTATTATTGTAATTTTCTACCACTACGGCGTAATAAAGTAGCTTTTTGAGTACAAAATGAAACAGGGCGATTCAAAACTTGCATTCTGAGCCGCCCGGTTATAACACTAAATAAGTATATATTTTATTTATCCCTGCTTATTTTCGACCAGTCAACGAATTCGGATTCCTCGTCCGTATCATAGTAGGTCAGTTTAAAGTAATCCACCAGTTTTGCCAGGGCAAAGACAAGTATCTCTTTTTCAGAATCGTTCATCTCATCCGCAACATTTTTAATCATCTGGCGGTGAAACTGTTCGTGATGATAATAGGCAGCTTTCCCTTTATCTGTCAGGCGCAGCTTGATGACTCTTTTATCCCGCGTACTCCGTTCCCGGACAACATATCCTTTCTCACACAAGGCATCCATTGCTTTCGTGAGTGTGCCTGTTGTAACGGACATCAGTTTTGCAACGGTTTTCATATTTCGCGGCTCATCAATTCCCACTGCCTCAATAATATGCATATCATTATAACTAATGTCTTTAAACTCTTCTGTGATCAGGCTTTTCGCCTCAATCTCCAGAATATCTTTGAATAATTTTACAAGAAGATCATTTAAGGTCTCTTCCAGCGTCATGTTAAACTCCTTCATGATCTGGTGTGACCTACCACTCGACTGCACATGCCCCCCAGGTAAGTCCGGCACCAAATCCAGCTAATACGATTTTATCGCCCCCGCTTATCATACCATGTTTGTGGACATTATCAAGTAAAATAGGTACGCTTGCAGCCGAAACATTTCCACACTTCTGTAAATTACATGGAAATTTTTCCATTGGCTGATGCAGATGCTTTGCCACTGACTCAATAATCCGGATATTTGCCTGGTGAAGCAGAAAATATTTTACATCTTCAATTGGAAGTTCTGCCTGTTCAAGTGCTTCACTGACCGCCTTTGGAACCGTGCGCACGGCAAACTTATAAACCTCTCTCCCATCCATCTGGGTGAACGCATAATGCTGTGCACCAAGCTGGCGGTAAAGATTATTCACCGGACGGTTCTCACAATGCAGTGCCATGCCACCGGCTCCGTCTGATCCCTGCACCATGGAAAGCAGCTGGCTTCCTTCTGCACTAACTACAGCAGCTCCGGCTCCATCCCCGAAAAGCACACAGGTACTGCGGTCTGCCCAGTTCATCATTTTTGACAGGGTTTCCGCCCCGATAACCAGTGCATGTTTGTAACGTCCGGTACGGAAATAGGCATCCGCCGTAGCCAGTGCAAATAAAAATCCGGAACATCCCGCACTCAGATCAAATGCCGTTGCACTTTTTGCTCCAATTGCAGCCTGTACTTCACATGCCAGCGATGGAAATATGTAATCCGGGGAAATGGTTCCCGCGATAATCAGATCAATTTCACATCCGGATATTTTTGCATCTGCAAGTGCTTTCTCTGCCGCCTCTACCGCCATGGAAGTTGTTGTCTCTTCCACTGCAATATGGCGCATGCCAATCCCGGTACGGGAACGAATCCACTCATCTGAAGTGTCCATAACCTGAGCCAGGTCATCATTGCTTACAACTTTTTTCGGAAGCGCACTTCCGGTTCCTAAAAATTTCATTTTATGATTCTCCTCTATGGAACAATTAGAACTTTCTGAAGCGATCATACCGCTCCTGTGCAAGCTGTTTCCCACTCTTGTCATTCTGTGCACGTAAAAATTCTTTCATATTTCCTTTCATCCATGCCGCAATCGAAGTCAGCGCATCGTCATCCGCTCCGCCATACTCCGGAATCACCTTATCCACAACAGACAGTTCTTTCAGATCCTGTGCCGTGATCTTCATAACCGTTGCCGCTTCTTTTGCGCGTTTCCCATCCTTCCAGAGAATGGAAGCAAATCCTTCCGGAGAAAGAATCGAATACGTGGCATTTTCCATCATCCATACTTCATTACCAACCGCAAGAGCAAGAGCTCCGCCACTGCCGCCTTCGCCAATCATCAGGCAAAGGATTGGCACCTGAATACCGGACATTTCATAAAGGTTTCTTGCAATTGCCTCACCCTGTCCGTTCTCCTCGGCTTCTTTTCCCGGATATGCGCCGGATGTATTTACAAAAGTAATGATCGGGCGATTGAATTTTTCTGCCTGCTTCATCAGACGGATTGCTTTGCGGTATCCTTCCGGCGAAGGCATACCAAAGTTGCGTTCCTTGCAGTCCTTTAAATCTTTTCCCTTATGCACCCCGATCACGGTTACCGGCTGTCCATCCAGATAGGCAATACCACCGACAATTGCCGGATCATCACGGAAATAACGGTCTCCGTGCAGTTCCATGAATTCATCAAAAATCTGTCCCATATAGTCGACAGATGCCAGACGCTTCATCTGACGTGCCGCCATTACTTTATCCCACGGTTCTAGCGGTCTGGAAAACGTATTTCTCTCGCGCATCAGTTCGGTCGGCTCATAACGGTCATCGTCATGTGCCGGATCAAAGTTTGCATATCCTTCGGTCGGACGATGCAGACGAAGAATTTTTCCCAGCGTATCTTTTAATTCGTCACGTTCTACAATCGCATCCACGAATCCGTGTTTCAACTGAAACTCGGCTCTCTGGAATCCATCCGGAAGCTTCTCCCCGATGGTCTGCTCAATCACACGCGGACCGGCAAAACCAATCAGCGCTCCCGGCTCTGCAAGGATAATATCTCCAAGCATTGCAAAACTTGCGGTCACACCACCGGTTGTCGGATCGGTCAGAACCGGAATATAAAGAAGTCCTGCATCCGAATGCCGTTTTACAGCTGCAGAAGTCTTTGCCATCTGCATCAGGGAAATAATTCCCTCCTGCATACGTGCACCACCGGAACAGCAGAATAAGATCACCGGAAGTTTCTGTTCCGTTGCCTTTTCCATTGCACGTGTAATTCGCTCACCGACAACGTGCCCCATACTTCCCATCATGAAACGGGCATCAATCACACCGAGAACTGTCTTCTCTCCGTTGATTGTACAACTTCCCATGGTTACGCCTTCGTTTAATCCGGTTTTTTCCTGTGTTGCAGCAACTTTTTCTTCGTATTCCGGGAAATTCAGCGGATTTTCGGTCTTAAGATCATTATCCCAGGTTTCAAAAGTTCCTGCATCCGCCACCATACGAATACGGTTTTTGGTGCGGACACGGAAATAATATCCGCACTCGTAGCAGACATATTTATTTTTGATGACACGCTGTTTATCCAGTTCTTTTTTGCAGATTTTACAGGTAACGGTCTCTACAACAGGTGCTGCTTCCTTTGCCTCTTCCTGCTTTGGCTCTTCTGCCTGTGTTTTTTCTGGTTCTTCGTTGTGATTTACTTTGATATATTTTTTATTAAAAAACATTGCCTTTCCCCTATCCGATTGCAAATGTCAGTTCTGCGGAACATGCCAGTTTTCCATTTACTTTTGCTGTTGCCTGCCCCACACCGATCGGTCCCTTCACCTTGATAATTTCGGTTTCAAGCACCAGAGTATCCCCCGGAACAACTTTCTGCTTGAATTTTGCTTTATTGATTCCTGCAAAATATGCCGTCTTTCCTTTCCATTCCGGCTGCGAAAGAATCGCAACCGCACCGGTCTGTGCCAGTGCTTCCACGATCAGCACGCCCGGCATAACCGGATTTCCCGGAAAATGACCGGCAAAAAACGGTTCATTGAAGGTTACATTTTTCTTTGCCACTGCGCGCACGCCCGGCTCTACTTCTTCCACTGTGTCAATCAGCAGAAACGGATGTCTGTGCGGCAGGATTTCCATAATTTCCTGTGTTGTCATACTCATAGCTTCTACTCCTCGTATTTGCGAACCAGAAGACTTGCGTTATGTCCGCCAAATCCAAGAGAGTTTGACAGTGCATAGGTAAATGACTCGTGGTATTCTTCTTTACAGTAGTTCAGATCCATCTCGTCATCCGGTGTCTCATAACCAACTGTACGGTGGATGTATCCTTCTTCCAGCTCTTTGACACAGGTGATAAATTCAACCGCACCTGCGGCACCAAGAAGATGACCGATCATGGACTTTGTAGAATTGATCTTAATGTCCTTTGCATGATCCCCAAACAGTAACTTAATGGCACGGGTCTCAAAAAGATCGTTGTGATGCGTTGCAGTACCATGCGCATTGATGTACGTGATCTCGTTTTTGTCTACCCCCGCATCCTCGATGGCATTCTGCATAGCGCGTGCTGCACCTGCACCGTCTTCGAGTGGGGAAGTAATATGGTAAGCATCTGCAGAACATCCATATCCCACAACTTCTGCATAGATTTTTGCGCCTCTTGCCTTCGCATGCTCAAGTTCCTCAAGAACAACAATGCCGGCACCTTCACCCAATACAAAACCGCTGCGGTTTTTATCGAAAGGAAGGGAACATTTTTCCGGATCATCGGATGGAGAAAGCGCCGTCAGTGCACCGAATCCGGCAATCGCACATGGACATACGGCTGCCTCGGTTCCTCCGGCTACCATGACATCTGCCTCTCCGTACTGAATGCTGCGGAACGCATCACCGATATTATTCGTACCGGTCGCACAGGCAGTTACATCATTGGTACATTTTCCCTGCAATCCCAGCTGGATGGAGACATTTCCTGCTGCCATGTTTGAGATCATCAATGGAACGAAAATCGGATTGACTCTGCCCGGTCCTTTTTCCACAATCTTTGTATACTCGCGCTCGATTGCCTGAAGACTTCCAACACCGCATCCAACGGCTGTACCACAACGGTACGCGTCCTCTTTTTCCATATCAAGCCCTGCATCCGCAACGGCTTCTTTGGCTGCTGCTACTGCGTACTGTGCAAACAGTTCCATACGCTTTGCTGCCTTAAAATCCATATGCTCTTTTCCGACAAAACCTTTGACTTCTGCCGCAAGATGTGCTTTATATTCACTTGCATCAAATTTTGTGATAGGACCAAATCCAATCTGTCCGGCATGGATTCCTTTCCAGAATTCTTCCACGCTCAGACCAATCGGTGTGATTGCTCCCATTCCCGTCACAACGACTCTTCTCATTTTCCTTTTCCTTTCTTTCTATCAGGTTCCTTAAATGGCCATACCACCGTCTACGGAAAGTATCTGTCCGGTAATATAATCCGACTCCGGTGATGCAAGAAATGCGACTGCATTCGCAATATCCTGTACCTGTCCGGCTCTGCCAAGCGGGATCTGCTTTTTTAATTCTTCCTGGGTCTTTTCCGGCAATACTGCGGTCATCTCTGTCTCTACAAATCCGGGAGCAACCGCATTGACGCAGATTCCTCTGGATGCAAGCTCCCTTGCAACAGATTTTGTCAGACCGATCACGCCCGCCTTGCTGGCTGCATAGTTTGACTGTCCCGCATTTCCAAGGATTCCGGATACCGAAGAAATATTGATAATTTTTCCGGCACGCTGCTTTAACAGATAGCGTGACAGATGACGGATGGTATTGAAAGTTCCCTTCAGGTTGGTATTGATCACAGCATCAAAATCGCTTTCCTTCATGCGCATCAGCAGATCATCCCTTGTAATTCCGGCATTGTTCACCAGAATATCCATATGCTTATATTCTTTGATAAGGGATTCAATCATCTCCTGACATGCTGTAAAATCAGAGACATTGCAGCGAACACTCACGGCATCTCCTCCGGCCGCTTTGATCGCTGCAACCGTTTCATTTGCAGCATCTTCGGAACCATTGTAGTTCACCACAACAAATGCTCCTCGTTTTGCCAGCTCCAGCGCAATGGCTCTTCCGATTCCCCTGGAAGCACCTGTAACAAGTGCATTTTTACCGGTTAACATATTTATTGAAATCCTCCATTTTGTCGATGTTGCATGTGGTAACCTCGCGATTGATCTTTCTCATGAATCCGGAAAGGCTGCGTCCCGGTCCGATCTCCACGAATTCCTCTGCTCCGTCTGCAATCAGGCGCTCAATTGTCTGCTGCCAGCGCACGGAAGAAGAAACCTGACGTACCAGATAATCCTTGACGTCTGCCGGATCTTTGACATAATCTGCAGTCACATTGGTCAGATACGGAATGGTGATCGGCTGAATCGATACATCTTCGAGTGCCTCCCCGAGTTTCTTTCCTGCTTCTGCTAAAAGTGCAGAATGGAACGGACCACTGACTTTAAGCGGAACCACGCGCTTTGCTCCGGCTTCCTTGCAGGCATCTCCTGCCTCACCTACAGCATCTGCTGCTCCGGTGATAACGATCTGTCCCGGACAGTTGTAATTTGCAATGGAAACAACTTTGTTTGTTTTTGCAGCGGTTTCCTCACAGATTGCTGCGATCTTTTCCGCATCCAGTCCAAGAATTGCAGACATACCGCCGCCTACCGGATATGCCTGTTCCATATAAATACCGCGCTTGCGGACAACCGCAAATGCATCCCGCATTGTCATCGCTCCGGATGCAATCAGCGCACCATATTCGCCAAGGCTTAAGCCTGCCGTAACGTCACAGCCAATTCCCGCTGCTTTTAATGCTGTATAAATAGCCGCCTCGGTTGTGAGCATACAGATCTGTGTGTACTCTGTAATGTTCAGCTTATCATTTTCTTCAAAGCAAAGAGCTGCCACATCCAGACCTGTCACTTCATTTGCCAGATCATAGACCGCTTTTGCTTCCGGCATGGCGTCGTAAAACTCTTTTCCCATACCAATATACTGAGATCCCTGTCCAGGGAACATAAATACTCTCTTCACTGTCTTCTCCTATTTCTGTCCCAATAACTTTTCGGCACCACTCATAACATCCCGGATAATTTCCGCACAGGTCTCTTCTTTTTTTACCAGACCCGCAGACTGGCCTGCCATAACGCTGCCGTACATGACATCACCCTCGACAACTGCTTTGCGCAGTGCTCCGAGTGTCATCTGCTCAAGTTCTTCGAACGGTGCACCTTCTTTTTCTTTCTTTAAGTACTCGCGGGTCATTTTGTTACGAATAACGCGAATCGGATGGCCTGTGGACATGCCGGTCACTTCACTGTCAATATCTTTTGCTTTGACCACGCGCTGCTTGTAATTTTCATGAACCGTGGATTCTTTTGCAACAACAAAACGGGTTCCCATCTGTACTGCCTCTGCGCCAAGCATCATAGCTGCCGCAAATCCACGTCCATCTGCAATTCCACCGGCTGCAATGACCGGAATGGATACCGCATCTACTACCTGTGGTACGAGTGTCATCGTCGTCTGGGCACCGATGTGTCCACCGGACTCCATTCCCTCAGCGACCAGTGCATCCGCACCGCCACGCTCCATCAGCTTTGCCAATGCCACGCTTGCCACAACCGGGATTACTTTGATTTTGGCTTCTTTCCACATGCTCATATATTTGGCCGGATTGCCGGCGCCGGTTGTTACTACCTTAACGCCTTCCTCCACAATTACTTTTGCAATCTCATCCGCTTCCGGATTCATCAGCATGAGATTTACTCCAAACGGCTTGTCGGTTTCTTTTTTTGCTGCCTGAATCTGCTCACGCACCCAGGAAGCCGGTGCTCCACCTGCTCCGATGATGCCAAGTCCGCCGACATTGGATACCGCACTGGCCAGTTCATGTGTTGCGACCCATGCCATACCGCCCTGAATGATCGGATATTCGATTCCCAGAAGCTCTGTCACTCTTGTTTTCATAGCTTATGCCTCAACACCCTTATTTTTCATATAATCAATGACATCCTGAACGGTAAGGATCTTCTCTAAATCCTCAGAAGGAATCTCTACACCGTACTCTTCTTCCAAAGCCATAACCAGCTCAAACAGATCTAAGGAATCTGCCTCAAGATCCTCTTTGAAACGGGACTCTGCGGTGATAGAATCCGCGTCTACGTTTAACTGGTCTGCAATGATTTCTTTTAACTTTTCTAACATAATGGGTTCTCCTTTTACTGTCTTCAATTTTGTTTGATTGTGAAATAGTTTGATTGTCAAACAGTTTCTTAGTCAAAGTATATGCAAAGATAGTTTGATTGTCAAGATATTTTTTCAACAGGGTAATGATAAAAGAGTACAAAAAAGCACAGCAAACACTTTCTTCCTACACGAAAATGTTTGCTGTGCATATGGTTCTGTTTTTTGAACTTATCCGATAATGAGTTGCATTGCCCCGTATATTCCGGCATCATTGCCAAGCTGTGCCAGTTCAAAGCGGGTATCACGACATGCATGGAAGCAGCTTTCCTTAAAGTGCTTCTGGATCGTATCGATTAAAATCTGTCCGGCTTTGGACACACCACCACCGATCACGATAACTTCCGGATTGGTCACGCATGCAATATTCGAAAGGGTTGACCCTAAAATTTCTCCCACTTCATCTACCAGTCCAAGAGCTACTTCATCGCCTTCTTTTGCCACATCAAAAATGTCTTTCGCAGTAATATCTTTATAATCACGAAGCTTTGTCGCATCCTGTGTTTTGGCAAGTTTACGTTTTGCCATGCGTACAATACCGGTCGCAGAAGTATACTGTTCCAGACATCCATACTGCCCACAGTTACAAGGCTCGATCTCATCATGGTTTACGGTAATATGTCCGATTTCTCCGCCTGCACCGTTATATCCGGCAACCACATGACCGTCTACAATGATTCCACCGCCGACACCGGTACCAAGCGTTACCATGATGACATCTTTGCTTCCTTTTCCACCGCCCTGCCACATTTCGCCAAGACCTGCAACGTTCGCATCATTTCCGACTTTTACTTTCAGACCTGTCTGTGCACCGAGTTCCTCCGCAACATTGATCACTCCCCAGCCGAGATTGACACACCCGTTAACAACGCCATCACTCCGCACAGGACCCGGAACACCGATTCCCACGCCCTCTACATCACTCTTACTGATGCCTTCCTGCGCCAGCTTATTATCAATCGCCTGTGCAATATCCGGCAGTACTGCCTTTCCGTTATCGCTGGTATCGGTCTTGATTTCCCATTTGTCAAGAAGCCCTCCGCTTGTCTCAAAAAATCCCATTTTTACGGTGGTTCCTCCCACGTCTACGCCAAATCCATATTTCTTCAATTCCTGATTCCTCCTTGATCTATGTGATATGTATTTTTCTTCTACCCCATGTATCTGTATTCTACCATATTCCGGAATTTCTGCCTAGTATCGATAAAAAAAATCAACCGATGTATCCATAAATACACCGGTTGCACTGTTTTATATATGTTTATTGTACGTTTCCACCACCGGTATCTCCACTCTCTCCGGTATCACCGCTATTATCCGTGGTTCCGCTATTGTCCGGTTTATTGGTATTTTCTCCATTTTCCGGTGTATCAGTGTTTCCTCCACTTTCTCCGGAATCGTTGTCCCCACTATGTTCCGGTTTGGAATTGTTATTCTGATCACCGGCATTGCTGTCGTTATTGTCCGGCTGGTTATCATTTTCGGAGCTTCCGTCCGTTGTATTATCTTTCTGCTGGCTCTCGGAAGTCTGCTGGTCATCCGTCTGGTTTTCCTCCGTCTGGTTTTCTTCGCGCATCTTGTCGTGTTCTTCCTCTTCCTTCTTCTGCTGATTTTTAAAATCATCCGAAAGCTGGGCATAAGGAAGGAAATCAAGCGAAGATAATCCCTCGTGGGCCGCAGACATATATGCTTTCCAGATCTGTGCCGGATATGTGCTTCCACTCAGATTGGAAATGGCTTTTGGATAATCACATCCCACCCAGACTGCGGTTGTATAATATCTGGTAAATCCGCAGAACCATCCATCTTTGTGATCGTTTGTTGTACCCGTCTTTCCGGCACACGGCATATCGGCAAGCTTTGCAGAACGTCCGGTTCCACTGTCCATAACGGAGGTCATGATATCCGTCATCATCCGCGCCGCATCCTGCTTATAAACCGTTTTTTCCGTCAGGCTGGACGTATAGACTACATTTTCGTCAGAATCCACAATTGATTTTACACAGGTCGGTTCCCTGTAAAGTCCGTCATTTTCAACCGCTGCATACCCGGATGCCATCTCAAGTGGAGAAACACCTTTGGTAAATCCACCAAGAGATGTGGCGAGGGTATAATCTCCGTCCTTGATCTGTGCAAAATTCATATTTTTTAAATACTGCAGGCCTGCTTTTGGTGTCAGTTCATCATACAGCTGCCAGGCAATCGTATTAATGGAATGTGCAACCGCATATCTGAGCGGAATCTTTCCGGCATATGTATTGTTTGCATTCGACGGTCCGTCTTTTAGTTTATGGTCATCCACAACGGTATCCGGAGTATACCCGCGCTCCAGCTGCGGAGTATATACCAGCAATGGCTTAATCGAACTTCCCGGCTGACGGTAACTCTGGTATGCACGGTTTAACGTATAATTATCCGAATCCTGCTTACGGCCGCCCACGATTGCCACAACATATCCGCTGTTGTTATCAATTGATACTGCTGCCGCCTGCATCTTGTAAGTTCCGTCTTTGGATTTGTCTTTAAATCCTTTCAGGGTATCATCAATGGCAGACTGCAGTTCCTTTTGTTTTTCCATATCAATCGTCGTATAGATTTTGTATCCTCCGGAAAACAGTTTCTTCTGACACGCACTGTAAAGTTCGTCATATGCTTCCCCATAAGACTTCTTTTCCTTATCCGAATCAAAATAATATTTAAACTGGAAACCTTCCTGTTCCATCAGTGCACGGGTTGCGCAGTCATACGTGTAAGTGTCAATCGAACTGTTAATTTTCTCCGTGTCACTCTTTTTCGGCCGGTTCAGCGCAATCTCTTCTTTGGTTGCCTCATAATACTCTTCCTGGGAGATTTTCCCGTCATCCCGCATATTCTTTAAGATCAGATTCCGCCGGGTAATGGTATTGTCCGGGTGTGTCACCGGATCATAATTGGACGGGCGGTTCGGGATCGCACACAGATACGCGGTCTGCGATACATCAAGATCTTTCAGTTCACAGTTAAAATATCCATGACAGGCAGCGTCAATTCCGTAATAGCCGTTTGCAAAATACACGTTATTCAGATAAAATTCCATAATTTTATCCTTACTGTAACGTTTTTCGAGTTCCCACGCAAGAAACATCTGCTTCACCTTGTACTGCCACGTCTGTTTCGGCTGCATATAAATCAGCTTGGCAAGCTGCATGGTAATCGTGCTTCCACCCTGCGTACCACCCTGCGATTTTTTCAGTTTCGACATGACTGTGGCTTTGACCGCGCGCACAAGTCCTTTCAGATCCACACCGTTATGCTGGTAAAACTTCTTGTCCTCAATACTGATAATCGCTGCGACAAAATCCTTTGGAATATCCTCGTATTTGACATACTGCGCATTCTTGTCTCCCCTTCGTTCAGAGATCAGTTTTCCGTCTTTATCAAAAACGGAGCAGGTCTGTGAAGGGATAAACGTAGAATCGTCGGAAGCAGATACTTCCTGCACTGCCTCACGGCGCATCTGCTGTATCTGATCCGCATATCCGCCAAAATAGTAGTATCCAAAACCTGCCAGCACAACAAGCATCAGCACGATCTGCAGCTTTATGACAAACCAGAAAAAGCGATGCTGCTTTTTCTTTCTTTTCTTTTTCTTCTTGGTTGACATATACTCTCCTCCATATTTATTTTGGAAACATACATCATACATTTTATCTCTTTTGGACAGTATATGCAAATTATCTTTTTATTAAGATTTTATTATTTTCACTGTTCCATATTTTTCCCCAGAAAATTTGCAGCTGTGGCAGACAATGCTTTCAACAGTCCAAGTGTTTCCTTTTGTCCGCTGTTATCTGCCAGAATCACAGCACCCTGACAGTCTCCATTGCACAGAATACTTGAAAGCACAATTCCCTTCGGAAGGGTTGACATTGTTTTTTTTGTAATGGAGCAGGCCTGTTCTTCTCCTGTTTTCACAACTGTGCTGCGCTTTTCAATCATTTCTTCCATTTCTTCGCTCAGCTGTTCCCCCTCAACTTCCTTTTTCCCGGTTCCCGCTGCTGCGATCACATATTCCCGATCCGTAATGCAGACCAGAGCCTCTGTGGTCTGTGCCAGTGCCTGTGCATAACTTCGTGCAAACTCGCCCAGTTCCCCAACCGGTGAGTATTTTTTGAGCATAATTTCGCCCTCCCGGCTTGTAAAAATCTCCAGGGGATCCCCCTCCCGGATGCGCAGTGTCCTGCGAATTTCTTTCGGAACCACAATTCTTCCCAGATCATCGATTCTGCGCACAATTCCAGTTGCTTCCATATGATAAATTTCCTCCTGTTTTCCAGATTACTTTCCATATTCATGTTGTATGGGTAGTATGCCGGAATCCCGGAAAAATTATGCACAGAAAACAAAGCATTTTACTTGAAAAAACGTTCATCCCGTCATACAATAGAACTAACATTCACATAGGAGAAACGTATTATGGATTATAATGAAAATGAATTTAAGGCCAAGGCCAATATCAAAGCCAGACGCATCTGGCTTGTATTTGCCCTTCTTCTTAGTGCAAACTACGGCTCAGATGTATCCCAGGGTGGGTATCCTTCCACAAATTACATCATTTTTTTAATACTGTGCTGGGTTCCTTTTTTTGCCGGTGATCTTCTTTTGCGCATCAGGGGAAAGGCCGATGACCGCTATCGGTATGCACTTGTCATCGGTTACGGTATTTTTTACACGTTCCTGATCTGCACCACCGATTCACCGATTGCCTTTACCTATATTCTTCCGGTTGTCAGTCTTCTGGTTCTTTACAAAGACCAGAAATTTATGGTGGGATGTGCAATCGCCAATATCGCCAGTGTCATTGTCAGTGTCTTTTATCATCTGGTCGTTCTCGGTCAGAATACTGCAACGGACCAGAAAAATTATCAGCTGCAGGTTGCCTGTCTCCTGCTCTGTTATATCGGCTATATCATGTCTATCCGCCACCTCATCGAATCCGACGGTGCCCTGACAGACAGTATCAAAGCAGATTTAAAACGGGTTATTACAACCGTTGAACAGGTTAAAACCGCCAGCAATACCATCATGGACGGAATCACCGTTGTCCGCGAACTTGCCACGGAAAACAAACATGGTTCAGACATCGTCGTAGACGGAATGAACAAACTGACCGACAATAACGATCAGCTGCAGTCCCGGACAGCCTCCTCACAGGAAATGACGGGAGATATCAATTCCCAGGTACAGAATGTTGCTTCCATGATCAATGATATGGTATCCCTGACTGCGGAATCCGGCAAACACGCAAAGACAAGTTCCGTTGATCTGGAGAGTCTGGTACAGACTGCCGGAACGATGGCAGATCTGTCCAATGAGGTAGAACATATTCTGGACGCTTTCAAGGCAGAATTTGAAACCGTAAAACAGGAAACCGGAACCATTGACAGTATTTCCAGCCAGACCAATCTGCTGGCACTTAATGCTTCCATTGAAGCTGCCCGCGCAGGGGAAGCCGGAAAAGGATTCTCCGTCGTTGCAGAACAGATCCGCAAGCTGAGTACCGAAACCAAAGATTCTTCCGGACAGATCAGCGAAGCACTCTCGCGGCTGGATGAAATTTCAGGAAAAATGACTTCTTCCATTGAAGAAACCTTAAAACTTATTCAGGCCACTCTGGAAAAAGTAACCCAGACCGGTGAAAATGTAAATAAAATTACACAGGATTCTTCTCTTCTGGGTGAACACATCCAGACAATTGATTCTGCCATGAAAGAAGTGGAATCTTCCAATCGTCAGCTGGTGGAAAATATGGAACAGGTATCTTCCATCGTGGAAACCATGACCACATGCATCAGTGATTCCGATGAAACAAGCAAACGCATGCTCAGCAAATATGAGGAAAGTGCTTCCAACATCAATAACATAGAAAATGTAATTCAGGAGCTGATGTGTGAACTGGGCATCGGTGGTTTCATGGGTCTGGATGATATTCATGCCGGTATGAAAGCAAAAGTTATTCTTCCAAAACATCTGGAACGCATGGAGTATCATGGAGAAGTCAGATCTGTTGCGGAAAATAGTATTTCCCTGATTTTGTCTGACAATCCACAGTTAAACGGATCCGAAACCTGTAAGGTTCAGGTCACGGTTGACAATGTTCTCTACTGTTGGGATCAGGCGCAGATACAAGCTGACACGGCGTCCGGTTCCCACGTCTATGCATTGCAGCTTTCCGCACGTCCGGAGATTAAAAACCGCCGGAAATACCCACGGGCAGATGTGTCCAATCCATGTACCATCACGCTGAAAGATTCCGACACAACGTTCTCCGGTCAGCTTGACAATATCAGTGCCAATGGATTTGCATTTCTGATCCGGGATCCGTTTTTCATGGATCACAAACATGCAGATGTTGCTATCGATATCCAAAATTTTGCCCTTTCGGATCAGTCCCATCTGGAAGGACATGTCATCCGGTGCTCGGATGATGAAGGTGTATATATTGTGGGATGTCAGATGCCGGAAGACAATTATGCAATACGCAATTATGTAGATTCCCTTCTCGGTCAATAAATAAAACAGGGAAAACTTCTATGATTCCATAAAAGTTTTCCCTGTTTTCTTATCATTTAAGCTGTCAGCAAAAGTTTTTCAAACTCTTCTTTTGGAAGCGGTCTCGAATAGTAATATCCCTGAATACTGTCACACTTCATCTGTTTGAGGAAATCCACCTGTTCTTCTCTCTCAACACCTTCTGCCGTAACGCACAATCCAAGTTCCTTTGCAAGTAAAATCGTATGTTCCAGCAATCGTTCCCCACTGAAATCCCCGATGTAATCAATCAGACTTTTGTCAATTTTTAACGTATCGAAACATTTCATGTTCAGTGTTGCAAGGGAAGAATACCCCGATCCAAAATCATCTACAAGCAATGGAAAACCATTGTCATGGAACTTATCTGCCAGCCCCTTGATATTGTCATTGTCAATTGCTGCGCTCTCTGTAATCTCAATCGGAACCAGATGGGTTTTTACTCCGATTTCATCAGCGATCTGCTGATACCGGCTGACCACACTGTCAAAATACAGACTCGCCCTGGACAGATTGATGGATACCGGAATAATCTCCTTTCCCTGTTTCTGCCATTCTAACTGCTGCATACATACTTTTCGGAAAACATACTCATCCAGAACTTTTATCAGTCCGTCTCTCTCAAACAACGGAATGAATTTGCCGGGTGGAATAACATTTCCCTTTTCATCTCTCCAGCGGATCAGACCTTCTGCCCCTACCATCCGCTCTGTTTCCGGATCATATTTCGGCTGATACCACACCTCAAAACAGTTATTTTCCAGAGAATGTTTAAATTCATCCTCCATGGCTTTATCTTCAAGCATGCGGATCGTATCTTCATGGCTGTAAAACTGATAGCTGATATCTTTGCGATCCTTGATCTGATTCTTGGCAAAATTTGCTTCGCTGTATACCTCTTCCACTTTGGAATCCGGTTTCCACTTCGTCACTCCAAAATAAGGGATCAGCTTCGGAACCTTCAGTCTTTCCGACAATTCTGCCAGTATGGTCTCCAGCTGCTGTAACTGCCGGATCGTCTTTTCCTGATCCTTTCCACTACTGTAAATCACAAAACGGTCTGCATTGATATGTCCTGCCAGATCATCTTTTTCCAGTATCCCCTGAATACACTTCCAGATTCCTTTGAGTGTTTCATCCCCTTTGATAATTCCACAGATCGAATTGATAATTTTAAAGGAGTGGATGTCCATGGACACCAGATATCCCGGTTGCCGGAAATCCCGGATTTTCTTCTTAAAACTTTCGTAATTATTTCCGCCGGTCACACTGTCCACATACGCCATGCGCTCAAGTTCCCTCTGTTTTTCGGAACTGATATCGGAAAATCCTGCTACCATCCGGTGCAGCTGTCCTCCATCCGATGTATTTACAAATTTTGCACGGCAGTATTTTACTTTCCCATCCCGCACAATCCGGTAATCATACTGATATGCTTTTTTCAGGTTCAGCTGCTTACGGAGATTTTCAATGGAGGTCTCATACAGCATTGTCTCACGATCTTCGGTAAGGACAACCTTCCCCACATATTCTGACATGATAGCTTCATATCCCGGAATTTCCTTAAGCGTATCATTGAGCACAGAGCGCACTGCGGAGTTCACCTTATATGCATATACCTTATCATGATCCACATCTACATAATATACACTGTTAAAATTGCTTCCCAGTGCCTGAATAATCTCATTCTGGCGTGTGTCTGCCCTGATCTGTTCGATCAGACCCAATACATATTCCGGTTGTTTCTGTGAACCGCCCTGAATCCTACCCATAGAGATCTGATATACCATGTCTTTTCCCGAAGACTGAATCTTTGCACTTACCGTCTTTGCGCCATGGTCAATATCCTGAAACAGTTTTAACAGTTTCTCTTTTTCCATAATTCTGTCCATGAGGATACTATGCTCCAGATCCGCAACATTCTCCACGATTCCCATGTGACGGGCTGCAAACTCTGATGGTCTGATCCTGTGTTCTTTGGGATAATAGTAAAAAAAATACTTTCCCCATTTTGCCAGAGTCTCCTGAATCTCTGTTGATATATCCCTGCACTTCTTCTGATCGATTTTTTCTACCATAGGCCTGCCTTTCCCTGGTAAACTGTAAATATTGTCTGATTATTTCTGTACAAATATACTATAGCATAAACTATTTTCCTCGTAAAGGTAGTAAATTTTCACAAAAACACACGAAAAGCGCATGCAACAGAGATGTCACATGCGCTTTCCAACTACACAGCATTCGCTTATGTTCTATTTTATTTTACGGTTTCTACCTTAATCACATTCGTATTTCCTACTTTGCCATTGATCAGACCACCGGTCAGAACAACAGCATCTCCGCTCTGTAATGAAAATACTTCTTTTGCCTTTTTCATTGCATGGTAGAACATAACTTCCATCGAACTGAATTCCTCGCAGAGAACCGGAGTAACCCCCCAGCTTAAGTTCAATTTCCGCCATACTTTCTCGGAAGTCGTCATTCCGATGATATCTACCGGACAACGGAAACGGCTGACCATACGTGCGGTAGTTCCGCTGAGTGTACTTGCGACAATACATTTTGCCTGGACATCAACTGCCATCGCGCAGGTTGCATGCGAAATGGCATCCTGAATGCTTCTTGTCTCAAAATCAGAAGTGCGGAAACGCTTGGTATATTTGATCTGGGATTCCGTATACTCAGCAATCTCTGCCATGTTCCGCACGGCATCTACCGGATATTTACCGGCAGCTGATTCCCCGGACAGCATGATCGCGGATGATCCATCGTATACCGCATTTGCCACATCGGAAAGCTCTGCACGTGTCGGACGCGGATTGTGAATCATGGACTCGAGCATCTCGGTCGCGGTTATGACACGTTTTCCGAGCATACGGCACTTGCTGATCAGATACTTCTGAACCGCAGGCACTTCCATGCCCGGGATTTCGACTCCGAGATCTCCACGGGCAATCATGACACCATTGGCAATCTCACAGATTTCTTCAATGTGCTCCACACCCGAACGGTTCTCAATCTTTGCAATAATATCAATATCTTCGCCGCCGTTCTCGTCAAGGAATTTACGCATATCCTCGACATCTTTCTTTACGGAGACGAAAGATGCTGCAACGAAATCCACGTCGTTTTTGATACCAAACAGCAGGTCTTTCTTATCCTGCTCACTCAAAAATGCATGATCCATGACCTTGTTCGGAAAATTCATGCTCTTTTTATCCGACACCTCGCCTCCGACAAGAACCTTACAGATGGCATCCGGTGCTTTCAGCTTTTCTACTTCCAGAATAATCAGACCATTGTTGATCAGGACATGATCTCCCACCTTCAGATTGTTGATCAGGTTTTTGTAGGTTACGGAAACTCTCTCCTGATTTCCCACAATATCATCCGTTGTCAGTGTAAATGTATCTCCATCTTTTAACGTGATCTTTCCGTTTTCGAAGGTTTTGATCCGGTACTCCGGTCCCTTGGTATCCAGCATGATCGCAATTGGAAGACCTAACGCCTTACGCACTTTTTTGATCGTATCAATCTTCTTCTGATGTTCCTCATGGCTTCCATGGGAAAAGTTTAATCTGGCTACATTCATGCCGGCTTTGCACATCTGTGTCAGTACAGATTCGCTTTCACTTGCAGGTCCGATGGTACAAATAATCTTTGTTTTTCTCATAATGCTTGTTCTCCTGTCTCTATCCAAATTTTTTTGTATCCCCTGAGTTTCATTCTGTCACACACAGACGGGATTTGCGCGGATATACCGCCCGACGATCAGCCGACGCGCCGGTGGAACAAGAAATTTGGGCTTCGAGGTCAGAATTCTCTGTACCAGCAGCCACTGCTGTGTCATATGGCTCACCGGAAGGAAACGAAGCCCGATTCGCCTGACTTGCGGAACAACGGACGGTTTCCCTTCCCTGAGCACTGTCTGGGAAATGCAAAACTCTCCTGCATCATTCAGGTAATCCTCCGCCTGCCGGTTATGCATACTGCTGCTAAGCACATTGACCTTCTGCTGCATTCCACAGGCATCTGCTACATTCATCTCCACCGGCATGCGAAGCACAAACGCCGCAATGACCACAGCGGAACAGATCAGCACAATATGATGTTTCTTTTTGGTCCGTTTTCCGAAGTGCTTATGCATTTGCAATCACATCTGCCAGAGCTTCCATCGCTGGTAGGTCGGACTCTTTCATGGCGGAACGGATCGTTACCATCGGCTCCACAATGGTAATATTTTTCATGGTTTCCAGAATTCCCTTCATCGTTCTTCCGGCCGTCGGTCCCCAGGTACCGTTCTCAATAATACCTACGGTACGGTTCTGGAATGCCTTGGACTGTAAATGATTCAGGAAGTCCTGCATACATGGGAATACCCCGCCATCGTAACTTGCTGCTGCAAGAACCATACGGTCATAACGGAACGCATCTTCCACAACTTCTGCCATATCATCACGGGAAAGATCCATGACAGAAACTTTCTCTACTCCTTTGGCACGCAGCATCTCAGCAAATTTCTGTGCTGCTTTTGCAGTATTTCCATGGATCGATGCATATGCTACAAGAACACCCTTATCCTCCGGCTTATAGCTGCTCCAGGTATCATATAACCCAATGTAATAGCCAAGGTTTTCTTTTAATACCGGACCATGCAGCGGGCAGATCGTCCGGATATCCAGTCCTGCCGCTTTCTTTAACAGTGCCTGTACCGGTGCGCCGTATTTTCCTACAATATTAAAGTAATATCTTCTCGCTTCACAGGCCCATCCTTCCGGATCTTCATAATCCAGTGCGCCGAATTTTCCGAATCCGTCTGCCGAGAATAAAATCTTTTCACTGCTCTCGTATGTTACCATAACTTCCGGCCAGTGTACCATCGGTGCCATATAAAAATTCAGCGTATGGGTACCAAGGGACAAAGACTCTCCTTCTGCCACTGTAATTTTATGGTTCTCATCTACCGGAAGCTCGTCAAAAAACTGTGGAAGCATCTGAAATGTCTTGGCATTTCCCACCAGGGTCACTTCCGGGAAAAGCTCTACCAAACGTCCGATACTTCCGGCATGATCCGGCTCCAGATGGGAAACTATCAGATAATCCACTTTCCGTCCGTCTAATGCGGCCAGCAGATTCTTCTCCCACTGCTCCATGCCCCTGGCATCTACCGTATCCATCAAAGCTACCTTTTCATCAAAAATCAGATAAGAATTATAAGATACGCCATGCGGAACCACATACTGGCTCTCGAACAGGTCAATCGTCTTATCATCTACTCCGATATACTTTACTGCTTCAGAAATTGTTACACTCATTTGTTTCTCCCTCTCTTTTTGTTTTTATTTATGTATTATGATGCATACATATCATTTTCCTCTTCACGCTCTAAATCCTCCGGACTCATATAGCGGCGGAACAGGCGCTCTAAAATAAAATCAAATACAATCGATGCAACTGCCGGAATTACCACAAGCAGTACCGGTATAATATAAATCGACAGAGCCGATGCAATCAAAATCACCAGCAGCAACAGTGACCATGGCAGATGTCTTACCATCAGCAGGAATGCATTTTTCAACGTCTGTTTTACGGTATTTTCAAATCTTGCAATATATGGAAATAAAAATGCGCTCCACATAATCGCAACAGCAATCATAACCAGAAAGAAATAGAAAAATGCGCCCTTCATACTGCCGGTTTTTAATACCTGATAGGTGATATAGGCATCACAGCCCAGAACAATCATAACGGCCAGCCATATAAGATATGGCAGTGTTGCAGCCTTAAAGTTGTCCCTGAACGCTCCGAAAAAGGTTCTTGTGGTATATCCGCGGTCACCGCGGATGGATTTATGTACCGTGTAATACAACGCGGTGGTCGATGCCCCGATCGTAAAAACCGGAATGCAGCAGATCACCCATAAAATGCTGACCCACACGCAGTCCACAAGTTTTCCCAGCATCTGAAATACAATATTATCCCAATTAAATTTCACGCTTATTCCTCCAGTCGCCCAATAATTTCTTCTGCGATTTCTTCTTTTGTTTTTCCATCCGTAGCTACGAGAATGTCTGCAGCCGCCTCATACTTTGGCCGGCGTGCTTCCATCAGTTCAGAAATGTATGCAACATTCATATGACCGTTTAAAAGTGGACGATCCGTACTGTTTTTTACACGTTCGTATATGGTCTGCGGTGTTGCCGTAAGAAATACGATTCTTCCCCCATCCCGCATGCAGTCTACATTTTCCTGTCGCATTGCCACACCGCCTCCACAGGATACGATTGTCGGCTCCTGCTGATTTAGTGACTGGATCAGTTTTGTCTCAAGCTCCCGGAAATAAAGTTCTCCGTATGTTTCGAAAATTTTGCTGATCGGCATTCCCTGTTCTTTTACGATACGCTCGTCCATCTCCACAACCGGATAACCCAGCTTTTGCTTTATCGCTCGTGCAATCGTGCTTTTACCGGCTCCCATAAAACCGATCAGGAAAATATTTTTCTTTTCTTTATTCATGAAAAAATTTCTCCTTCACTTCTTCTACCGGCATATCCATACCTGTATATAACCGGAATGCAGCAACTCCCTGCCACAGAAGCATTCCCTTACCTCCAATACAGGTACATCCTGCTTCTTTTGCTTCCCGCAACAGTTTTGTCTCTGCCGGATTATAAACCGCATCACATACAACCAATCCCGGGCGAAATGCAGATAAATCTTTTACCACACTCTGGTCATCCATCGGTTTCATACCAACGATCGTCGCATTTGCAAAAATGTCACTGGATGTGATCTCCTCTGTCATCTTTGCCGTATCTGCAATGTCATATACATTGACAACAATTCCCGGCACTGCTTTTCGAATCTTTTCTGCGGTCTGAAGAGTACGCTCAAAAAATGCATCCTTAATATTGAAAATCGTGATCTCTCTAGCTCCATCTAATGCACATTGTACCTGAATGGCTGTCGCAGCTCCGCCACCGCCTGCGACCGTGATCTTTTTTCCTTTAATATCTACGCCATGGTCCTTGAGGTTGTGTACAAAGCCTTCTCCGTCCGTGATATATCCGGTCAATCTGCCGTCATCGTTGACAATTGTGTTTACAGCTCCGATAATCTGTGCTGCCGGAGACAGCTCATCCACATACTTTGCCGCCTCGGTCTTATCCGGCATCGTCACATTGATTCCACGCATATGAAACAGTTTCACCGCGTCAAGTGCTTCTTTTACCTGATCTTCTTTTACATCAAATGCAACATATGCATAATCCAGCCCCAGCTTTGCAAAGCTGTAATTGTACATTGCCGGGGAACCGGAATGTCCTACCGGCGAACCGATCAGTGCAAGTAACCCTGTATGTCCTGAAATTCTTTCTTCCATCTTTTTTCTCCTGTCCTTGTATGTTGGTTATATGATACCATAACTTTTAAATTAAGTACAACAATTCCAGTGGTCTTTGAATAAGTACCTGTGCTCTGTTTTTACGAAGGAACTCCGCATCGCGGAATCCCCACATGACCGAAACACATGGAAGTCCCGTGTTTTCCGCGGTCTGAATATCCACCTCGGAATCACCTACATAAATGGCCTTCTTCGTGTCCGTTTTTAAAATTTTCATGGCTTTTTGTACCATATCGGGTGCCGGTTTTTTTGCCACACCTTCCATCTCACCGATTGCCGTAGTCATATACCCCCGGAAAAAACGTTCATCCAATTCTTTTACTGCCGAGTCCAGCTTATTGGATACAATTGCTGTCTTCACTCCGCGCGCCTTTAATTCAGTCAAAAGATGCATGATATCCGGATATGGCTTTGTATGATCCAGACAATGCTCCCCGTAATATTTTTTAAATTCCGCAAATGTCTCTTCAAACTTCGGGTTTTTCTCCCCATCCGGCACGGCACGCACCATCAGCATGCGCACCCCGTTTCCTACATATCTGCGCACCTGATCCAGCGTACAAGTCGGCATATTCTGTGACTCCAATGCCGCGTTGGTAGCGTTTTTTAAATCTTCCAACGAATATAACAAGGTTCCGTCCAGATCAAAGATCACACTTTTTTGCTCTTCCTGCTCACCGGAATCCCGATAGATTTCTTCAAACAGATCTTTACGCATAATCCGGATATTGTTGATCGTATCACTGCTGTCAACCATGTAATCTCCAACCCGGCCAAGTGTATACTGTTCGTTTTCATCTTTATCCCGGAACAGTTTTACCTTGCGCTCCAGCCTGCGTGCACGAACAATTGTAGTTCCCTTTGGCACGCAGACCTTTGCACATTTCATCGGTTCTACGATGATTCCTTTCTCTACATCTTTGATGGTAGGTTCATACTCTGCATTTCTCAGATCAAACTTCCAATCCGTGTAAATCCGGAATTCTTCCATAAAAGCCTCTTCATTACGAAAGAAACATTCCCCTTTCGGTCCAATGATAAAAACAATTCCTGCTTCCACTGTAGCTTTCATATCTCCCTGCAGAGTCCGCACAGTCACCTGCGTTCCCTCCGCAAAGAGATCCGTTGCCCGGACATATCCCCACGGAACGGAGCGTCTGCAGTACGTCTTTGCATCCTCTGCCTCTATTCTGCAATCCTGTGCATACACAATATCGGTATTTCCCATATAGTCCCGCATACGCTGCTCGATAACAGATTTAATACCCGAAGCTGCCGGCTGTTCATGTCTTCCCTGTGCATCATACCCCATGCGCGGTGCAAAATGATGTTCTTTGCAAAACTTTAAATATTCCTGTGTCATCAATTCCATCGGAATCAGGCCACCCGCTTTTTCCAGATGTCCTCCGCCGGAACCAATTCCTTTGCACAACTCTGCCGCAAGTTCACTCGCCTTGACTTCTTTCACACAGCTTCTCACTGAAAACTTCACACCTTCTGGTTGCAGATTAAATGCCACACAGATATCAATCGCATCCACTTCCAGTACCAGATCGGAAATCAGTCCGAGAATATTCGGATCACACTGCCCCACTTTTACAATCGCGGCACGAAATTCTTCTACATAATCCGTATGAAGAAGTGCTGCTCCAGCAACTTCCAGTTCTTCCAGCGAAAGATTGGCATTGCGGAGTTTCCTCATGATTGCCGGGTCAAAGTTTGCCTCGTCACGCAGATCCCGGTCTAGCGGATGTACAATTTCCGTCAAACTTCCGGTATCCGTATATAATCCATAATACAGTGCTGTTGACAACTCACGATTACCCCGTACATCAAATCCTTCTGTTTTGAGCATATTCCAGACCAGTGTCGAGCACGCGCCCAGATTAGAACGCACCTCGGAAAGCTCTGGTAATTCCGTGCAGATCCGGTGATGGTCAATTACAGCAATATGTTCTGCTTCAAACACTGCAGAATTTCCGGAATGGTACTGGCAGTCCACCATCACCAATAACTCTGGTTTGTGCAGATAATCCACATGCTCGATTGGTATTTTCAGATCCCGGATCAGCATCACCAGATTCGTTTTCCGGATCACATTCTGCCCTCCGTAAATCAGACGTGGTTCTTTTCCTTTGGATTTCAAATACAGATAGACCCCAAATCCACATGCAATGGTATCTGCATCCGGATTGTTATGGCACTGTATTACAATATTGTCATACGCTAATAACTCACTCAGTTTCATCTTAATTCCCCTTGCCTGATTGTTCTACTTGCTTTTTAGATTATATGGGAAGAAAAAGCTGCTGCGGTTCTTTTTGTCAAACATCGAATTATATTGCAGCATATGATACTTTTCAATCCATTCTTTTTCTTCTCCCTCGGCCTCATCGATATGCAAATAGCAACCTTTACTTTTGGAATAATAGCCTCTGGAATTGATGGCTGGAACAACCTCCTGCATATCTGCCAGAAACTTATTGTATGCCGGAAGCTCAATTCCAGCCCGTTCCAGTGCCATGGTAGACAGATAATCAAGACTGGTAATGTCTACCGTTTCTTCCGGTGTATCATAATTGGTCCAGATAAAAAACGGAACTGTGTACAGTTTTTCCAGCTCATCTTCCGTCAGCCCTGTGAGTCCTTTTCCATTCAGAATCGGATAAAAATTACTGTTTAAGCTTGGCTGATGATCTCCAAAGAAAATGATTTCTACCGGATCATCTACCTTTGAAAAATAACTGATCAGGTTTTTTACTGCCTCATCACTCTCGTGTACCAGGGACAGATACTGGTTGGCATCCGTATAAGAACGTCCAACTTTATAATAATTCTCCGGAAAATTGTCATAGGTTTCCGTATAACCACCGTGGTTCTGCATGGTAATTCCCATAAAGAACAGTTTTTCATTATTTTTACGGTTTTCATAACGCTTGATAATCTTATCATACAGTTCCTGGTCGGTAATATATTCCCGCAGGATCTTTGTCTGGTCAAAATAATCAATAAAGTGCATTTCGTCAAACCCGATATGCGGATACACCAGATTCCGGCTCCATCCGGTTTCATAATATGGATGCATGGCAATGCACGTATACCCGTCATCTTTCAGATTTGACACAATCGTTGTCGGAGTATCACTGATATACTGCTGATAAACAACGGATCCCATCGGAAGAAATGCCATGGAATTTCCGGACATAAATTCCCACTCCGAATTAGGAGTCTTCGCGCCAAATACCGACGAAAGTGCATATCCCTTCGTTGTATTCTCTTTCAAAGAATCGATAAACGGTGTGAGCGGCATGTTGGTCTGCAGATCCCCCAACACACTCAGATCGGAAAACGATTCATTCATAATGGCAATGATCGTCGGATTTTTTGCTTTTTCATTTGTTGTGCTGTAATCCTTTTTATCGGATTGATAGGTTTTCTCCAGTTCTTTGATCTTATCTTTGGAATATCCTTCCGGAGCAGAAATAAAACTGTCACGAACCCCCAGTACGTAATTCAACAGATATCCATTGCGATAAGTTCCCTTCTGTTCCCACGTCTCTGTGTTTACATCATAAGCATTTGCTGCAATGATCACACAACTTAAGGCAATCGCCATCACAGAAATTACCCGCATCTGAATTTTTCCGGTAAACCGGACATGCCATTTGCGGACAAAAGCAATAAACAATGCTGCCAGAAAGATCACATATACTCCACGATCGTTCAATTGCAATTTATAATTTCCCGCCACACTCAGACCGGTTCCAATGGATCTGATATCGGAAAACGTAAATTCATTTCCGCGGAACAGATATACAAAATAGTCTACAAATCCAAACGAAAGCAGCGACACATGGGCAATGATGCAGGTCAGCCCACTGTTGTTCGTAAAAATCTGCACAACAAAATAGACAATCAGACAGCAAAGCACATTTAAAAAGAGCTTCTCGTACGTTGTCCTCGTAAAGTTTTCAGGATCAAGCAGCATATACTGTATCGAAAAAGTGGTGAGACAGGAACCTCCGATAAACAGAATCAGTGTCCAGAGCCACGGACACCGGTCATCCAGTTCCAGATGCAGACTTTTTACCAGATAGTACAAAAATCCATATGCGATCAATGCAACGATGGAAAAATCAATGGTCACATACATTACGACTGCCAATATAATTGCAATCGCCGCCCAGATGTTATTTTTTTTATCGTATTGAAGTTTGATTTTAAATTTTGGTTTCATGCCATTACAATACAACAAAATTCCCGGCATGTAAACCGGGAATCCTGTCTGAAATCTTAATTTTGTGTGAATTATTTCTTTTTGAAGTTTGTGTATCCCTTCTGCTTATATGGATGTGCAGCCCAGAGTTTATCTGCTGTTTCTTTCCAATCCTTTGCGTAATCTACGCACTTTCCACACAGATGCTCAACCGGCTCCTCCTGTTCTACATCTGTAGAATGAGCTCCGGTCTCATGAACCATCTTCTGTAAAATCTCCGGATTCTCAAGCATCGGACATGGACGAAGCATGTTTTCGTTGAATGGCTGGTTATCACGGTAAGCCATAAACAACGGCTGCTTCAGACACTCAAGCAGGGATTTCTCGCGGATGTTTGCTCCAGAGTAGTGAATAAATACACATGGCTCTACATCACCCTTCGGGTTGATATGGCAGTAGTTACGTCCTCCGGCGATACATCCTCCAACATATTCACCGTCGTTCTGGAAATCCATAACGAAGATTTCTTTTCCACCTTCAAATCCACGAACTTCACGCAGTCTGTGGTAAATATATTCTCTCTGCTCCTTGGTCGGCATCAGTTCCGGTGAAGCCTTCATTCCTACCGGCATCAGATGAAAATACCATGCGAAACGGCTTCCATGCTCGATCAGAAGATCAAAGAACTCATCACTGGTAACCGCATCCATATTCTTGCTTGTATAACATACACTGTTTCCAAAGATCAGTCCGTTCTCATGTAACAGATCCATTGCGTGAAGGACTTTATTGTATACACCTTCTCCACGTCGGAAATCGTTGGCATCTTCAAATCCCTCAAGGGAAATAGAAAGGGAAAGATTTCCTACACGCTTCATATCCTCGCAAAGCTTCTCATCTACAAGTGTTCCGTTTGTGTAGCAATGGAATGCGCAGTCATTGTGTTTCTCACACAGACGGATAATATCAGCCTTGCGCACCAGTGGTTCTCCACCGGTCATCATATAAAAATATACGCCCAGTTCCTTACCCTGTGTAACAATGTTGTCTAACTCATCAAATGTCAGATTTAATTTATGACCATACTCTGCTGCCCAGCATCCTGTACAATGGAGGTTGCATGCACTGGTCGGGTCCATAAGAATGAGCCACGGAATATTGCAGTTCTCAATTTCTCTCATTTTACGAATCTTCTTGGTTCCTGCAAACGCTGCCTGATATCCAAGATTCAGTGCTGTCATCTTGGCAACATGCGGATCTGTCTCATCCAGAAGACGATTCACATAACGCATCCACTTGCTGTCCGGATTCTGAATCATTTTCTTTGCGCCTTCGTATGCCTCAGAACGGAAATTGCTTCCCATAAACTTCTGTGCGAGGTTTACAATATTGAGCAAACCTTTCTCTCTGTCCTTATTCAGACTCTTTAACGTAGCATCGATAGCGAGCGAAAACGCCTGTCTTTCTGCCGCATCTTTTAAACTTGCCATTTTCTTACTCCTCCGTTTTCTTTCTTGTGTAAATAAATCATAAGATATTTCATCCATTGGAAGTATAGTTGTTTTTCCACCGAATGAACATATTCAATCACAAAACCATGTATGTTTGCAATATACAATCTTCTGAAAATGTCTAAAAAAACATGATTTGTGCATTTTTCCAACGATTTTTGGATATAATTTTTGTTGCAGACTCAAAACGTAGTTTTGAATACTACGTGACATTATACCACTATCTTATGTAAAGTCAACATAAAATATTTACATCTGCTGAAAATTGACCGAAGCAATAAAATATACTATAATGCTGTTGTTTCTTTAAAAAATTGATTATTTACTGAAGATTGGAGTGATTGTATGCCGGGTTTTACCACCCACTATCTGTTTGGCATAGACGCATGCAGACGTCTGACCTCCACATCCATGCACAATATGATCCGACGCGATCACAGCGCATATGCACTTGGTCTGCAGGGACCTGATCTGTTTTTTTACTATCTTCCCTCTTACCTGATGCATCGAAAAAATATTGGAGATCTGGCACATCGCAAGGATACTGGCCAGTTTTTTGCCAATCTGCTGCAAAGCCGCAAACTTTTTGCAGGGAAAAAACATTCCCTCTCTATTGCAGACGCTTACATCTGTGGATTTATGGGTCATTACACACTGGATTGTACGATTCATCCCTATGTATATGCATTTACAGGCTATAATGCCCAGACCCCACCTTCCAATACGGAATATTTTGGTCAGCATGCTTATTTCGAAACGGAACTCGATTCCGAACTTTTATATGAGAAAAAGCATCTGTATCCTTCCCAGTTTCATCAGAACGCAACGATTCGTCTGACGACGCTCCAGCGGAAAGTCATTGTGCGAATGCTGTGTTACGCATACCGGAACACCTATCCAGATATTTCCGTGAGTGAGTTTTTCCTGAGCGGTGCACCATTCTGGATGAAACTTGGAACCCATTTACTGAATGATCCAAGTGGCCAGAAGAAAGTATTATCCCGTCTGATCGAAAAGATTTTCCTTGGACGTGCTTTTTTATCTCCGATGGTTGCCAGCGATTATTATCGTTTTATAAAAGATCCGATGAATCTGCACCACCGCGTCTGGATTCATCCATGGACAAAGAAATCTTCCACGGCTTCTTTTCCAGAGCTTTATGATCAGGCTGAAAAAATTTATCATCAACGTCTGGTCCAATACGCGCATCTGCAGCACTCTGGTTTCCCGCAAAAAGAAACCGCACGCTTTCTATCCGCGTACGGTAATCTTTCGTTTCTGAGTGGTCTGCCTTGTGATGAATAAAAGAGTTTCTTCCTATTATATAAGAGACATATGATTATAATATAATCTGATTTTGGAAATCCGCAATCTGCTGACAGATAATTTCCATCAAACGCGTGCGTGCTTCCACGCTTGCCCAGCCAATATGAGGAGTGATAATCAGCTTTTCGCTGTCTTTGATTTTGCGAAGCGGATTATCCTTCCGCATTGGTTCTGCGGAAAGGACATCCAGCCCCGCACCCGCGATTTCTCCGGTCTCAAGCGCATCCGCCAGATCCTGTTCCACAACAATCGGTCCTCGTCCAAGATTCAAAAAAACTGCAGACGATTTCATTTCCCGAAATGCTTCCCGGTTCATGAGTCCCCGCGTATTTTTATCAAGAGGTGCATGAACAGAAACAATATCTGATTGTTCCAACAACGCATCAAATTCCACACGTTCATATCCCTGCTGAGAATTCTTACCGGAAGTGGAATAATAGATCACCCGGCATCCGAATGCCTTTGCAATATCCGCCACACGTCTCCCGATATTTCCCAGACCAATGATTCCCCAGGTTTTTCCGCTCAGCTCATGAAACCTTTTCTCAAAATGGGTAAACATAACATCTCCCACATATTTCTCCGATTTGACATACTGATCATAATACGCAAGCTTTTCCCAAAGATAAAACAGCATGGCAAACGTATGCTGGGCTACGCTTTCCGTGGAGTATCCTGCGACATTACGCCATTCTATGCCACGGCTTTTTAAATATTCCTTATCCAGATTGTTTGTTCCCGTTGCCGTCACACAGACAAGTTTCAGTTTTTTTGCTTTTCCAATCGAATGCTCATTAATCTCCACTTTGTTTAACACGATCACGTCTGCATCCACGGTCCGTTCCAAAGCTTCTTCTGTAGTGGAAAAATTATATGTTACCACCTCTCCCAGTTTTTCAAATGCAGACAGATCAATATCATCTCCAATTGTTTTTGCATCCAAAAATACGATTTTCATTTGATCCTCCTACCCTATTCTGATTCCAAAAGAAAAAGAGGCTGCCTTTTCTAACATCCTCTTCCCCTTTACATCCTGTATTTATATCTATGCAATCGAAAATGCATAGACCGTTTTTGTATCATATGATTTTCCGGCTTCTGTCAATGGTGTTGTAAAATTTGGCTCATTGATGGAATTTGGAAAATACTGTGTTTCCAGACAAAAAGCATCCCGATCTTTGCATACTGCTCCGCCCTGCACTTTCTGTCCCTGAATGAAATTCGCAGTGTAAAGCTGCATCCCGATACAATCCGTAATCACATCCATCTTTATGCCACTCTTTGTACTGTATGCGGTGGCAATCTTTTCAAGCCCTGCCCGCTCCTTATCCAAAACGAAGTTATGATCGTATCCATGGCCGTAAGAAAGCTGATCATTTGCCTGCTCAATATCTCTGCCCATCGGTTTGGCTTCACGGAAATCAAACGGTGTTCCCTCCACTGACGCAATCTCTCCGGTCGGAATCGACTTCGCATCGATTACCGGAGTATAATGGGAAGCACGAATCTGCAAAATCTGGTCCATGGCAGTACCGCTGCCTGCCCCATTCAAATTAAAATATGCATGATTTGTCATATTAAAAACAGTTGTTTTGTCCGCAGTTGCATGATATGTAATGGAAAGTTCATCTGCTTCGGTCACCTCATAAGTCACTTTCATAACTGCATTTCCCGGATATCCCTGCTGTCCATCTGCATCTTCGATCACAAATGTAACTTTGTTTGCAGTATGTTCTTCCACATCCCACAGACGTCTGGATGTAGCCTGTGATCCACTGTGCAGATTATTCTCGTTATCATTTCTCTCAAGCTGATATGTCACATCATTGATTACAATCTGAGCATCTGCAATACGATTGCAGTTTCTTCCGACGATTGCTCCAAAACTTGCTGTCTGCTGCTGATATGTCTGTGCATCTTCATAGCCAAGAACCACATCGGTGTCTTTTCCATTCTTATCTTTTACCACAAGCGATACGATCGCCGCTCCGAAATCTGTAATCTGTGCACACATCCCCTTTGTGTTAGAAATAGTATAAAGCGTTGCCCCTTCTCCATCGGCAAGCTTTCCAAACGATTTTTGTTCCATAACTGTAATTGCCTCCTAAAATTTTACTGCTCTGTATCACATCTATAATAAAATATTTTACCCTGTTTGGGTTAAGAAGTAAAGAACAAGTGCCGATGTAAATTGTAGAAATATAGAAATTATAACCTTTTAGTAAAGAAAGGATGTTTATTATGTCCATAAAAGTTTCTTCTGGGATATCATTATCCACGAATTATTTTTTAAGAAATTTCTATACCAACAATCAGAAAGCAGCCAAAACCTCCGGCCGGTCCAGTTACAGTAATGTGGAGCTTTCCTACGAAGACAGCCGTGCTTTAAACAGGGCTGCCAAGCGACTTTCCAAAAGTGATTTCGGTTCTGACACCGATGAGAAAGACGATGATCTCAATAAGACATCACAGGCCGCCATTGAAGCCTTTGTGGATACTTACAATTATACGATCACTTCCGGAAAATCCAGTTCCGACTACGAAACCAAACGCTATGTCAAGCAGCTCAACACGCTGAGTAAAAAACATGCAGATGAACTGTCAGACCTTGGTATCACGGTTAACAGCGACGGAACTTTAGACCTCAACAAGGATCTGCTGAAAACTGCCAATAATTCCAAGGCACGAAAGCTGCTCTCTTCGGATCAGGAATATCCGCAGAAGCTCGTCAAGCTTTCCCGTAAGATGAATTCCGCTGTACAGGACAACATTATGTCCTTAATCAGTACGCAGAATATGCATATTGACATCTCCTTATAAAATGCAAAGCAAAAGCAGGTGATACGGTTCGTATCACCTGCTCTTTTTATTTCACTGTTTTTATAGGAACTCATCTTCTTTTGGCCAGAGATCTCCCTCATTTAATCCATGTTCAATCAGCCAGCCGTCCTCCACAGAAAAACAGGTTTCTTCTTCTTTTTCATTAATCAGAGTCACTGACACCTTCGGCCGCTGCCCTTCTGCCAGTTCCTCACACCCATACTCTCCGTCAAAAATGTGCTTGATCTTCCACATATGACACTCCTTTTTCCAGACATTAAAAGATTTTTCTAAAATCGAACGCTTTCTATTGTACCACATGTTCCTTCACAATCACAGTTGTCAGATATCCTTTTGCCTGTTCCAGTTCATCCAGGCCACAATACACCTGTTCATTCTCCATGCCGCAATTGGATATTCCATAAATGTCCTGGTGCGCTCTTCTCTCTTTATCCTGCATCGATTCCCGGAGCACCCGTAATAACTCTTCGAGTTTTTTCCCGGATTTCATATAAATGCGTGTACCATGAAAACCGAGTGACTCACGCACGTCATACGCCGCCGGAATAATATGGATTTCCTCATCTTTTTCTCCCAGAGAAATCCCCAGTCTTGCCGCTACTGCACAAAACGACGGCACACCACTTACGATCCGCGCCTCCCAGCCGGCATCTGCTGCACATCTGTGCATATACATATAGGTAGAATATATCCCCGGATCTCCAATTGTGAGCATTCCTACCCGCAGTCCCTGTCGGAGATAATCTTCCATGGCATCATAAATCCGTTTGTGTGCCAGTTCCAGTTTCTGCGCATCTTTGATCATCGGAAATGGCATGCAAAGAAGCGGCATATCTGCAATTTCCGGACAAACCTGCTCCACGATCCGATACGCATAACATTCCTCTTTTGACACCGCCGGAAGCACAATAAGATCACAGCTGCGAATCGTTTCCAGTGCCTGTAAGGTCATAAATTTCGGATTTCCCGGTCCCACACCGATTCCATAAAGGATACCCGGACGGTTTTTTGTTCTTAAATCACAAAATAATTTTTGCGTTATTTGCCGTAAATGTGCCAGATACACTTCCCGGACAGCCGGATACTCCCCAATTCCACGAATCACACATTCCGGCCGGTATCCCGCCGCCTGTAATTTTCCGGCAAAGGAATCCGCATCCGGCTGCTCCCCGTCCTGCATGCCGCCTGCCATATCATTGTTTGCATGGTCTCCCGCCACCAGCATAAACGGTGTAAGAAGCACTTTCCCATTCTGTCTGCTCTGCGGCCCGGACTTCATCCGTGCAATCACATCTTTAATGGTAATACTTCCCTCCACTGTTGCGATATAGATTTCATGCTTTGCATAAGCACGCAGCGACTGTTCCATCATCGCATAACTGGCATCTGCCGCATGTTCGGTTCCATGCCCCATCAAAATCAATGGGAAATCTCCCACCTCTTCCTTCAGCGACTCCCACAGTGCTTTTGCCACATCCTCATAATCCTGCGGTTTTGCCAAAAGCGCATCGGCAACTGCAATCTGTTCGAAAGCACCGGCATATTTTTTCGCTGCTTCCTTGAGTCTGTGATTTTCAATTCCGTCAATCACATGGGTAGGAAATACAGCTACATGCGTCACTCCCTGTTTTTTCATGCTTTCGAGAGCTTCCGTCGGACTCTTTGCTTCTATATGCTCGCGCTTTTTCATTGCGTTACGCACAATCGTACTCGAGACAGCTTCCTCTACCACGGCATCCGGATACAATGCCCGGACCTGCCGCGCGATGGCTGCAATATTTTTCTGCCGGGTATCCGGATAGGTTGTTCCAAAACTCACAATTAAAATTGCTTTTTTCATGTTATTTTGCATTCCTCTCTCTGTGATATAAGCGTGCTGCCTGTACAAAGTGTTCCACAAATGCCGGATTGGACGGATAATACAAATGTGGATAACCCCACCAGTTTCTGTCGTCCTCGTGGATACATGTCCAGGATGTTCCGCTTACCGGTTTCACGGCCACGCAGCTTTCTCCATTGTTGTCACTGTCATAGTAATGAAATTCATGTGCACGGACAGGTTTTCCCGCCAGGAAATGGGACGTCTGTTCCGTCACATTCACATAGCCAAAACGTACAAGTTTTCCCCGGTTATGACAGCTGCCCGTTATGATACCTGCCATCGGCCAGTTTTCTCCTTCTTCATCTGTCATGGATTCATGCAGATACATAAACCCGCCGCACTCTGCCACGGACGGCATACCATTTTCAATTGCCTCCCGGATGGAATTGCGCATGGAGACATTTTCTGAAAGCTGCCGGGCACACAACTCCGGATAGCCTCCTCCCAGAAGAAGCGCATCCGCTTCCTCTGGAATTTTTTCCTGTGCAAGCGGTGAAAACCAGACGAGTTTTCCACCATACGCTTCCAGAAGACGCAGGTTATCCTCATAATAAAAACAAAATGCCTCATCTTTTGCAACTGCAATAACCGGACATTCCTCCTGCTGTTTTTTCTTTTTCTGTAAAACCCCTTTATCTTTTCCCGGTTCCTGTAATTTAGGCAGTTTCGTTTTTCCGTCCCGAAACGCATGTAAAAGTGCCCAGCTTTGCAACAGCTGCAGCATCCGATCCAGATCTGCGGTCTCTTCCAGTTTTTCCGCAGCCTGATTGACCTGCTTGCGCAGACCTTCCATTTCCTGTGGCATTTTCAAACCCAGATGCCGGCTCTCCAGATGCAGACTTTTCTGTACCGGAAAGCATCCCAGCACCGGAAGCCCCAGTTCTTCCTCAATCACTGGTGTCATTGTCCGGCAGAATCCCTCCGATGTCCGGTTTAATATCACACCAATGATCCGGTGATCCCTGTCATACTGTAATATCCCTGCCAGAAGTGCAACCATCGTGCGCCCCATCCCACGGGCATCCAGCACAAGCACAACCGGCAGATCCAGGGTCTGTGCCAGATGATAGGCGGAGCCCTCTTTTTGTGTGCCTCCTAGGCCATCGTATAATCCCATGGCTCCCTCGATCACCGAATAAGAGAAGCTCTCCCGGTCATATCCATACAGTTCCCGGATCTGATCTGCCCCTGAAAAAAACGTATCCAGATTGCGCGACGGTACACCAATCACCTGACGGTGAAACATGGGATCAATATAGTCTGGTCCGCTTTTGAACGCACGAACTGCAAGTTTTCTGTTTTTCATTGCTGCCAGCAACGCACAAGTGATTGTCGTTTTTCCACTGCCGCTTTGCGGCGCTGCCAGTACCATTCCACTGTGTAACATAGTTCTCTCCTCATTATGCCATCGTCAGCACACAGATATATACGGGGTTCTCAGCCTGCATCAGATGATAGGTTCCCACAGTTTTTGCCCTGCTGACCTGCACCTGTATGATTTCTGTCTGCATTTTCCCTGCAGCAAGTTCTGTAATCTGAGCCACGGTTTCAAGACTTATGGCATTGACAACCACACGTGTCCGTGGATTCTTCTCCCAGATGACATGCAGAATATCCGCAAGGCATCCACTGCTTCCCCCAATAAATACATGTGTCGGAGGTTCCAGGGATTCCAATATATCCGGTGCTTTCCCATCCACCGGAATCACATTTGCCAGATGAAATTTTTCCAGATTCCGGCGCAGAAGCTGCTGTGCTGTGGCTTTTTGCTCAATGGCGTACACACGAATCCCCGGACTGCACGTTGCACATTCCACTGCAATCGATCCGGTACCACTCCCCACATCGTATACCACAGCATCTTCTGTCAGGCCAAGTTTGCATAAGGAAAGTGCACGCACTTCTTCCTTGGTCATTGGAACCGTTTTTTCCCCTTCCACGACACGCAAAAATGATTCATCGGACATCCCTGGAACAAGACGTCTTTTTTGCACATTTTCATTGCATAATAACAGGGTATACAGACCTTCTTCTTTTACATTTTTTGCCTCTCCATACGATAGCTCGCGGATTTTTTCTCTGTCATAAGAGAGCTGAAATCCAGCAATCATGCGGGTTTGCGTCAATTTTTCTTCTTCTATCCAGCATCCGATCCGTCGGACATCCTCCACCCCGGAAACCAGCAAAAATGTTTTGGAAAAATGCCGGATCGCATCGAGAACGAGCGCTCTGGTCTCTGCGGTATCTTTTTTCCCGTGGATACTTATAATTTTTGCATCCTGCCAGGCAATTCCTGTTGCCGCAGAGAGGTAGGAAACGGATGAAATTCCTGGAAAAATACGAATTTTTTTGTAATTATTTTTATTTAATTCTGTTTTTATTTTTTCTGTTCCACTGTAAAATCCAGTATCTCCGGAAAATAATATGGAAACTTTCAGCTTCTGTCCATCCATTTGGGATTCCTTTTGTCTTAAAACCGGTAAAATATCTTTTGCGAGATAAAAAGGATAGGTTTCCTTACTGTTTTCCACCACTTCGAGCATCCGTTCTGCCCCAAAAACCACATCAGACTCTTCCAGCGCTCTTTTTGCTTCCTGTGTCAGTGTTGCTGCACTCATACCGATGCCAATCAGGGAAATTTCCACCTCCGGACGACCAGAAATCGTATGTCCAAGCAGACGGGAAAGTGTTTCGGTTACCTGTGCATAAGACATTCCCTGCTCCTGCTCCTGCTCCTGTTCCTGTTTCCCGATCACGCATGCCGTAATCCCTGCCTTCTGTGCTGCCGCAAGTTTTTCCTGAAATCCGCTGTGCGCACCGCTGGCTTTTGTAACCAGATAGCGGATCGAAAACTGATGGATCATTGCCAGATTCATTTCCTCCGAAAACGGACCCTGCATCGCAAGAATCTGCTTTCCGCGGATACCCGCCTTTTCACAGAGACCGATACTCTCCAATCCGGGAAGCACACGCACAAACAAACGCTCCTTCAGGGGTGCAAATACCGCCAGCTCTTTGCTTCCGGTTGTCAGAAGAATGTTTCCGGATGTGTCCGTAAGTGCCTGGACACAGCTTTCATAATCGGCAAACACATGCACGGTTCCAGCGCGCTCTTTCATGCCTTCGTTTTCCGGTATGCTACAGATTCCATCGTCCATTCGCCGCTGGAGCCGCAGATATGGAATTCCACTTCCTTTTGTACTCTCCCGGATGTTGGCAGACACTTCTGTGGCAAACGGATGCGTAGCATCCACGACTGCCGCATAGTTGTTCTGTCCGTTTTTTTTCAGCAGGGCGCGCATTTCCTCTACGTCCAGTCTTCCTACACAGACCTTCACCCCGGCAAGTTCCGGCATGACCATCTGACCGTATTCGGTTGCTACATGCACATCACAGGCAATATGTGCCCGTGAAAGTTCCTGTGCGAGAAGACGACCTTCCGTTGTTCCCGCATAAATTAACACTTTCTCTGCCATCTTATTCCTCTTCCCCGTTTTCTGCTGCTATATATGGTATCCTCTCGGTGTCACAAGCTTTCCATCAATAATTTTTGTCTGGGAATTCCCGATAAATACCGTGGTAAACATGTTCACCTGTGTATGCACCAGTTCCGCCATGGGAAGTGTTACGGCTTTCGTATCATCGCGTCCGATATTTTCCACATACCCACAGGCACGCTCCGGTTCCACCCCGTGTTCCATCAGAATTCTGCAGGCACGCTCCAGATAGTCTGCCCGTTTATGGCTCGACGGATTATAAATTGCCATTGCAAAATCTCCCTCTGCCGCTGCAATCAGCCGTTTTTTAATCCTCTCCCACGGGGTGAGAAGATCACTCAGGCTGATCACGCAAAAATCATGGTTGAGAGGAGCCCCAAGCACTGCCGCACCGCTGCTTGCTGCTGTTATTCCGGGAATTACTTCAATGATACAATCATCATATAATTTTCCGATTTCCAGCATCAGGGATGCCATCCCGTAAATTCCGGCATCCCCGCTGCAGATCAATGCCACTTTTTTGCCTTCTCTTGCCTTCTCGAAACACATCTGGCAGCGTTCCCGCTCCTGCCGCATCGGTGTAGACAATAATTCTTTGCACCCGAACCGTTCCCCAAGCAATTTCAGATATACGGTATAACCGATGATCACATCACTGGCTTCTAACACCTGCATGGCTTCCTGCGTCATCATATTTTCCTGTCCCGGTCCCATACCGACCACATAAATCCGGTGTTTCATTTCTTTCTCCTTCCTTTCGTCTCACACAAACTGCAATACGATTTTCTCCCGTTTTGCCACGGCAATTGTCACGCCATCCATAGCCTGCTTATGTATCAGCAAACTACCTCCGTCTGCTGCAGCGACCGCAGCACGCTCACACACATTATCCACTCCTACGGTTCGGGATACAAACGCGGATGCGGTGAATTCACCAGACACTTTTTTCAGTTCTCCGGCAGAAAAAACGACAAACGGTACCCGCAAATGCTGTGCCAGTTCCTGCAGACCGGGTTCTTTTTCCTTCACATCAACCGATGCCAGGGCATATATATCATCCAGGTCTATTTTTCTGCTATCCACCAATGTTTTTATCATTTGTTTTATCTCGTTATAACTTTTATTTTTTTTGCATCCCATGCCAAGCACCGTTGTTTTCGGAGCTAAAATAAGCGTTTTACGGTATTCCCGTGGCTCTTTTTTTGTAATCCACACATCCACAGCATGTTCCGCCTGTGCTTCGTTCCACGAAATCAGCTTTACTTCCTTTGGCGACTGTAATTCTGCCACCTCCTCCGGGGACATACATGCCGGATCTACCGCCATCACAATGATTTCGCCCTGTAACAGTTTTCCGGACACATGCCGGATCGCTTCGGGGTTACACACCCGCAGGCCATTTTTTCTTGCAAATACATCAACGGCAAAAAGCCCATTCACGTCTGTTGCCGTCGTCACAACCGCAGCGGAATGCAATGATTCTGCGATCTGCTGCGCCAGTTCATTGGCACCACCCAGATGTCCGGACAGCACCGGAATCACAAACTGTCCGGCCTCATCCAGCACCAGTACCGGACTGTCCACGGTTTTGTGGCGGATCAAAGGTGCGATGGCCCGTACAGCAATCCCGAGCGCTCCAATGAAAATCACGGGAAACTGTTGTGCAAAAGCCTCCTCCAGAAAATCCGGAAGTGACCGGTTTCCTCTTTCTCTTATCTGTATCTTTGAAAGCGCAGGGTGACCACCGTAACGGCTCTGCCAAAATCCATACGAAACAGAAAGTGAAAGTTCTGTGATTCGTGCCGCAAGCTCTCTTCCACGTTCCGAAAACCAGGTCATATACAGGATCATTCCGGTAACTCCTTTCCCGCATGGATGTTACACATTACTCCCTCATTTTCTACAGTGTTTTGAGGTTTCGCCTTGCGGAATTCGGTTGTAAAATCCGGCGCGTAGAGTCTGGAGCGCGTATAATGCTGATTTGATATTACATCTCCGACCAGCACCAGAGCGGTTTTTGTAATATTATGTTTCTTTGCCACCGCCGCCAGCTCCTGCACAGTACAGATATATGCTTCCTCATCCGGCCAGGTTGCCTTGTACACCAGTGCCGCAGGTGTATCCGGCTCATATCCGCCATTTACAAGGCGCCGTGATAATTCCTCCAGCATTCCGGTACTCAGATAAATTGCCATGGAAGCATGGTGTGCGGCAAAACTCTCAATACTCTCCTTTTCCGGTACCGCTGTCCTTCCGGCCATCCGGGTGATAATCAGTGACTGTGACACATCCGGAAGGGTATATTCCAGATTCAGCGATGCCGCTGCTCCAAAACAGGCACTCACACCCGGACAACTTTCATACGCAATCCCCTTCTGATCGAGAATATCCATCTGTTCCCGCACCGCTCCGTATATACTGGGTTCTCCTGTATGAAGTCGAATCGTGATTAAATTATTTTTTTCGGCCTGTTCCATCACCGAAATAACCTCTTCAAGTGTCATTTTGGCGCTGTTATGAATCTCACAGCCCTCTTTTGCATAATCGAGAAGCTGTGGATTGACCAGCGAACCGGCATAGATGATGACATCTGCTTTCTGCAGCAGACGCATTCCCCGCACAGTAATCAGATCCGGTGCTCCGCTTCCTGCTCCGACAAAATAAATCATAGCAACCTCCTGAGTAATTCTTCTGCTTTTCCGGTCATCCCAAGCAGCCCGTAGGCATTGGAATAGACAATACACTCGATCTGCAACCGACCGGCCGCACGTTTTTTCAGATAGAAATCAATTTTTTCCATGATATCTTCCATAACATCTTCTTTTTTACCTTCGGCATCAATAAACGCAAGTGCTTCCTCGGTTGTGACGCAATCTAAAATCTTCTTTAAACATTCTAAAGATACATTTTCACGGATGCCGGCTGCCGCTAAAAGTTCCATCCGACAATCTCCCTCATGGGAATGGGTGTTCATAATGCCTCCCGCCACCTTAATCAGTTTTCCAATATGTCCGGTCAGAAGCATTGCACAAAATCCCAGTTCCGCCGCCATATCGATCGTCTCACCGATAAAATTACTGCATTTCACACTGCGGTCAAGATCATATCCATAGGTCTGCTGCATGAAATCCAGTCCATAATTTCCCGGTGAAACTGCCGCAATGGTCTGCCCTTCTGCACGCTGCTGGCGGAGTTCCACACGGATGGTCTCCTTAAGTGCCTGACTGCTCATCGGTTCCACAATTCCTGTCGTCCCCAGTATTGAGATTCCCCCGACAATCCCCAGTCTTGGATTAAACGTACGCTCTGCAAGTGCTTCCCCATCCGGCACAGAAATCAGAATATGCAGTGTTCCGTGAAAATCACAAATCCGGCACACTTCCTGCACTTCCCGGGTGATCATTTCCCGCGGCACATGATTGATTGCGGCATTGCCTACGGGCTGATCCAGTCCGGGTCTCGTCACACGGCCCACACCCTTTCCTCCGTCAATCTGCAGAAGTTCTTTTTCTCCATCCCCACGGTTGTCCGCGGTGACCGTGGCACAGATTTTACTTCCGCTGGTCACATCCGGATCATCGCCGCCATCCTTGACCACAGCGCAGGAAACCTGAGATTCCCCGCGCACGATATCCGTCACTTCCGCGGTGTATGGAATTCCTTTTGGGGTCTCAATCGTTATACAGTTTTTTATTTTTCCCGTCAGAAGCATATATGCCGCAGCCTTTGCAGCAGCGGCAGCACAGCTGCCGGTTGTAAATCCGTACTTCACACCAGATACGCCTCCTTCTTTCCTTTATACCGGCCGGATCTGATATAACAGTGCGTTTACGATTGCTGCCGCTACATTGCTGCCGCCTTTTCTACCGCGGTTGACAATATGCGGCACATCTGTTTTTAAAATCAGTTCTTTTGCCGCCTCTACATTTACAAATCCCACCGGAACTCCAATAATAAATGCAGGACGCCAATCACTTTTCTGCATCAGTTCATAGAGCGAAATCAATGCCGTCGGCGCATTTCCCACGGCAAAAATTACAGGTTTGTCAATATTTGCTGCATGTTCCATACTGACCGTCGCACGTGTCACCTGCCGCGTCTTTGCCTCCCGCGCCACATCCTCATCTGCCATAAAACAATGCACCGTTCCCCCGAATTCCCCTAACCGTTTTTTGTTGATGCCTGCAAGTGCCATATTAGTATCCGTGACAATGTCAGCGCCACCTGCAATCAGTTCTTTGGCAATCTGCACGGCATGGGGAGAATACGTCATCGTCTTTGCATAATCAAAATCCGCACTTGTATGGATCACGCGCTTTGTCACCGGCTCCTGCTCCGGTGGAAGCACGATACCACGCTCCTTTAGTTCTTCCCCTATGATGGCAAAACTTCGTTTTTCAATCTCTCCCGGAAGAACATATTCAATGTTTTCCATAACGTTTTTCTTCCCCTTTCTTCTTTATATCCAGCAATGCCTCAATCAGTTGTACATTTTCCGGATGACCTTTTACGGCAATTCTGTAAAAGTCCTGTCCCAGTCCTGTATAGTTTGCGCAGTTTCGGATCAGAATTCCTCTTTCCAGCAATAATCTGTACAGTGGAATTTGTGTTTTCAGCAACAAAAAATTAGCTTCAGAAGGAAAAATTTTCATTTGATCTCCAAATATTTTTGTTAACTCGTGTTTTAAAAAGTGCTTTTCTTCCTGAATCAGCCCAATCGTATCCTTCAGATACTTTCTACGACTCCAACCAGGAAGCGAATCATTCAGAATATCCATGCCGATCCGCTGCGCAACCACAGATACATTCCACTCCGGCAGCTGATGCGCAATTTTTTCACAGATATCTTTCTGCGCCAGCAGATACCCCAGCCGGATTCCCGGAATCGCATAGATCTTTGTATATGCCCGCACGACAATCAGATGCGGATATTTCCGGATCCAGGAAACATATCCTTCCGTCCCCGTGAATGCAATGAAACATTCGTCCAGCACCACAGTAATCTGTTTCTTTTCACACACGTCAAGAAGCGTCTCCAAAAGAGACGCTTCCATTTTGTTTCCCGCCGGATTCGCTGGATTCGCCAAAAATAATAAGCTGATTCCATCCAGATGCCTGCACAATGACTCCATCTGTGCCATGTCCATGGCAAAATTATTTTCTTCCTGCAACGGGATACTGCATACCTCGGCGCCCACTGTCTGAGCCGCCCAGGCATATCCCGAAAAAGAAGGAGCCAAAATGCCCACCCGCTTCGGGCGCAGTGCATGCACAATCGCAACAAATAATTCGGATGCTCCGTTGCCACACACTACTTCTTCTGTTGAAAAACCATAAAGTGCTGCAAGCCGTTCCCGCAACAGCACATTGTCATACTGTGGATAACGGTTGCTGTGAACCGCCGCTTCCGCCATCCGTTTCTGCAATATCTCCGGCAGCGGCAGCGGATTGGTATTTACAGAAAAATCATATGTGATCTGATTTTGATAAATATCCCCACCGTGTGCGGCCACCGTCATGCTGCGTGTTCTCCTTCTTTCCTGTTTTCCCGTATCTGCATTACTGCTTTACTTCTTATTTTACTACAGGAATTCTTTGATTCCAAGGAAAAATCACACAAACCATTTTTATTGTAGATCTCCAGCCAGCTCCTGCATCAGATGATGTACCGTAGTAATCTCGTGAATCCGTCCCGTATTCGCCCCACAGAATACCAGACCGTTTTCCACATCCCCACGCACGGCATCGATCAACGCTTTCGTAATACAGTAAGGAACTTTCTGCGGACTGCATTTTTCCAGACAGTTGTAACACTTACTGATTGGCAGCTTTGCGCGCTTTACACGATCGATAAACTTATTGCGCAATGCACGTCCCGGCATACCGACCGGGCTTTGGATAATCTCGATATTTTCCTCACTGGCGTGAATATACGCCTCCTTGTATGCCTCCGATGCATCACATTCTTCGGTTGCAACAAAGCGGCTGGCAATCTGCACACCATCTGCGCCGAGATCCAGCGCATGCGAAATATCTTTCTGATCAAATATCCCGCCGGCCACAATGACCGGAATATTTTTCTGATACCGTTGTTCGTATTCCTTTTTGCAGTCGATAATCTGCCGGATCTCTCCGTCAAAATTAATGGCATCCATATGTGCCAGCTGTTCATTGGAAAATCCCAGATGCCCGCCGGCCTTCGGTCCCTCCACTACAATAAAGTCCGCCGTGCGGTCATAGCGGTGCGCCCACATCTTCAATATCAGCTGGGTTGCACGCTTCGAGGATACAATCGGAGCAATCTTTGTCCGGCAGGTTTTGCTGACAAGCTCCGGCAGATTCATGGGAAGCCCGGCTCCACTGATAATCACATCTGCCCCTGCCGCAACTGCTGCCCGGACATGCTCTTTGTAATGCTTTAATGCAACCATAATATTGACACCCACAAGTCCGTTTCCACAGGCAAGCTCCTTTGCTTTCCGGATATGTTTTTTGATGGCTTTTAAGTTACAGCCTGCCTGATCATTCTCGAAGCCTTCTTCATCGTAGCCGATCTGCGCAGTAGAAATGATACCGACACCACCCTCCTTTGCCACCGCTCCCGCCAGATGGCATCTGCTGATTCCTACCCCCATGCCACCCTGGATGATCGGAATTTTTGCAATCAGATCCCCGATCTGCAGTTGTTTCAACTTTGATGTATATGTGCTTATCATGCACGTTTCCTCCATATTTCAAAACTGTTTGACTATCAAACAATTTTCAGTATATGGCAATATAGTTTCTTTGTCAATATGTATTTGTATTCATTTCTTTTGCACATAGTTTTCATTACTATATTCATGCAAGAATTTTCCTGCTGATGTCTGGAAGGAATAATAAAAACCGTGGGTTTCCGATTTCATTGAAATCCTGAAAACCCACGGTATCGGGTATGCCATATTATCCTTTGACAGCCCCCACAATTCCGTTTGCGAAACTTTTCTGCAGAACCAGGAAAAGAATGCCGGTCGGGAGGGAACAGATGAGTACCCCAAGCATGAGCACGCCGTAATCAATGCTATAGCCGCTGGAGAGGTTTGCAACCAGCATTGGCATGGTCTGGGAGGTATCATCCATCATAATAACCTTTGGCCATAAGTAATTGTTCCACGCATTCATGAACGTTACTGTCATCGCTGCTGCGTAGGTGGACTTCATGGTCGGCATAAAGATTTTAAAGAAAATCTGAAGTTCTCCAAGTCCGTCGATTCTTGCCGCCTCTATGATCTCTGTCGGGAAAGAGCGTGCGCTCTGTCGGAACATCATGATCAAAAACGGTGTGGACAGCGTCGGCAGTACATAAGCGATCCATGTACTCTGCAGATGCAGTCCGGTAAACATTTTAAACAGCGGAATGAGTGTCGCTGCAAACGGAACCATCATTGCAAGAAGCAAAACAGACATCAAAACGTCTTTTGCCTTGTCGTGGTAAATCTCAAATGCATATCCTGCAATGGAACAGATCAGCAGGGAAAGCACACTTAAAATTACCGAATAAAACATAGAATTGGAAAATGCCCTGCCAATCTGCTGACGTGCCAGAAGGTTTGTCAGATTGCTGGCCAGATTGGCTCCAATTGTTAATTTGCCACCGAGAATATCGGTACTGTTGTTGGTTGCTGCCGCAATCATCCAATATAACGGGAATACCGAGATGAGGGATGCCAGAATCAAAACGATATATACCGCTGCATTTTTTACTTTTCTCATCTCTTATCACCTACTTTCATCTGAATAAAGGACAGGATTGCTACCAGAATAAAGATCACATAGGACATTGCTGCCGCGTATCCAAACTGGGAATTATACTCAAAGGATGTCTTGAAAATATAGTGGGACATCGTAAGTGTTGAATTGGCAGGTCCTCCGCCTGTCAGGTTCACAGACTCATCAAACAGCTGTAATGTTCCGTTGATGGACATGATCGTTGTCAGAAGGATTGTCGGACGAAGCAATGGCAGTGTAATATGGAAAAATGTCTTCACTGGTCCCGCTCCGTCAATCGTTGCTGCCTCATACAAAGAACCATCAATATTCTGTAAACCGGCCAGATAAAATACCATATTATAACCAGTCCATCTCCAGATCAGCGCAATAATCAAAATAACTTTTGCGGTACTTGTCTGTCCCAGCCAGTTGATACGGGAATGAATCAGTCCCAGATGTAACAGCACGGTGTTGACATAACCGTCATATGCAAATAATGTCTTAAAGATAATGGAGTAGGAAACCAGCGCGGTACAGCATGGCAAAAAGATTGCAGTACGGAACAGTCCCTTACATTTCAAATGCGGCTTATTTAAAAGCACGGCAAGCAAAATTGCCAGAATCAGCATTACCGGTACCTGAATGATCAGGTACACAAAGTTGTTGACCATTGCAGTCTTAAACACACCGTCTCCCAACAGACGCTTATAATTGCTCAGTCCCGACCAGACCAGATTGTTGCCGATTCCACTCTTGAAGGAGAGGATAAACGCCTGGATCATCGGGTAAAAACTCATCGCAAAGATCAGTATGGTAGCCGGAAGCAAAAATGCCCAGCCGGTCATATTCCTTCTTTTCGTCCCCGTAAATTTCTGTTTCATAAATAGATCCTTTCCTGCCTCATATCTGCGATACCGGCCGCGTTTCCACAGCCGGTATCTTTTCAGACATTTTTACTGTCCGACATTAAACTCTACTGTACTCTGTGCCTCTTTGATTGCAGAATCCATATCTGCTTTTCCACCGATAATCTGTGACAGAGCCACTCCAAGTGCTTCTTTCTCCTCTTTCCAGTAAATTCCCTTGTTGATGGTTGGAATGTTACTTCCGTAAGATACGATCTTGGAGTAAATTGCCTCATTTCCAAAATACTCGCTTGGCTTATTGTAAGCATCCGAATCTGCTGCCGGTAAATACGTTGCAATTGCACCAAGGTCTGTTAAAATCTGATCATAGAATTCTGTGCTTCCATCCCATGTGGACTTAAAGAAATCAACGGCCAGATCATAATTTTTGCAGGTGGAAGAAATTGCCCATGTAGAACCACCCTGTGCACTGTAGTTTGTTGCTCCCTGATAATCATTCAGTTTTGGCATATTGGTTACCGCCCAGTTGCCTTTCTGTTCTTCCTGATCGGTAGACATAATCGTTGAGCAGATCCAGGAACCATTGATGGTTCCCACAACAGTTCCGTTATTGATAGAACCCTGATAACCGGACCAGTCGGTCTGTTCCTGTAAGATTCCTTTGTTTACCAGATCAATATACACATTCATGGCTTCCTTTAAGCCCTCATTGCCGTCTAACGCAATCTTTCCATTCTCATCAAATACAGAGATTCCAGCAGACTGCAGGATCATGTTCAGTAAGTCCGGCTCGCCCTGTACATTTGTCAGCATTGGCATACCGGTCTTTTCCTTGACATCCTCACCGATTTTGATGAAATCATCCCATGTGATATCTGTCAGATCATCCACCGTGTATCCTGCCTCTTTCAGGTAATCGGTACGGTAGCATGCGATTACGGTGTTGCTGTCGTAAGGAACTCCATAATTCTTTCCATCCACTACAGAGTTAGAAACCTTAGATGGAGCAAAATCGTCAAAGTTGATACCGGAATCGGTCAGATCTGCAAATACTTCCGGATAATTCTGCAGATACTTGGAAAATACCTGATCGTCCATCAGGAAAATATCCGGAAGAGAATCCAGCTCTCCGCTCATCGCATACGTCTGTACCAGTGTCTGTACATCATTGGAAAGTGTCTCCTGCACATCAATCTTGACATCCGGATGATCTTTCTCATAAATAGCTGCCGCATCTTTCATTGCATCCATGTTAAATGCATCCCAGCACCATACCGTCAGGGTATTGCTGTCACCGCTTTTTGCTGCCTTTGCCTGTGTGGAATCCTTATCTGCGCTGTTGCCGCCTCCTCCACAGGCTACCAGTGAAAGTGCCATAGCACCCATAAGCAGTGTTGAAATAAGTTTTTTCTTCATAGTGTTTTCCTCCCAAAAGTTTGACTTGTTTTTAACATGGGTTAAGTTTAACACTTGCGCAACCGTTTTACTTAGAAGTAAGTTATTATAAATTTTCACAATTTTATGGGATTTTTTATAAGATTTGCATTTATTTACGATTTTAGAAATTTTTTACAAAGAAAATGGAACCCGATGAAACATCCGATTCCATTTCACATTTTGCTTCCTGTTTACTCCCGCGCAACCGCCTCCGCCTTCATCTGCACCCTCTTCAGACAGGAATCCATATTTCCATTGGAAAGTTCATTTTGAAACTCAGACTCTAAAATATCCTCTATTTCATATGTCTTGCTGCCATAATTGACCGTGGGTACTACAGATGCAAAACTGTTAAGCAGACGCGTAACGCTCTGCCCGCCAAAAAAAGCATCCGTATTGCGATAACTCTCAAGCACCGACAGATCTTTCAGCGATGGCACAATACCGATCTGTTCCACAAGTGTATTCATAAAATCCGCATCTTCCGCAAACATTTCTGTCATAAAATCTGCTGCCACCGCTGCATGTGCGGAATTTTTTAAAATATACCAGGCACTTCCACCCACGTTTGATGCCGGAACTGCATCTTGATTGTTCTCCACCAGTGGAATACGGGTCACACGCCACAGCCCGGACTGCTCCTGATTTTCTTTAATAGAAGAAAGCACCCATCCACCACTGATGACAGAAGCCACTTCTCCATTCTGAAATGCACTGATAAATTCATTCCAGCCATTGACGCTCATTCCAAGATTTTTCTTAAGAAGTTCTGTATAGATATCAAGCGCCTGCCGCAATGCCTCATTCTGCTGGATATCCGCTGTCACTCCATCCTGCGCGACATACCAGCGGCCACAGCTTTGCATGATGATACGCACCAGCGGCAGATCCGTCGGATCAAGCGTCAACATGGGAACTCCGGTCTTTTCATACACCTGCTGCCCGATTTCCATATAACGCGACCAGGTCAGATTCTGCATATCCGATTCGTTAAATCCTGCCTGTTGTAAAATATCCAGCCGGTAAAACAGTGCCGCTATCCCACAGTCAAACGGGATTCCATAGGACTTTCCATCGTGTTCCACCAGTTTGCGTTTATAATCCACATACTTGTCATAATCCACACGGTCATCCAGCGCAACAAATTCCTCTTCATAATTTTGCAACACATCCTGCACATCATAATCCTCAATCATGATCACATCGGGAAGCTGATCATACACCTGTGAGGACAACAGCAGTTTCACATCCGAAAGAATCTCCTCCCGTTCCTTCGTTGTCACTTCAATCCGTGGTGCCTGCGGATGTTTTTTCCGGTAGTACTCTGCTGCAAGTTTCGCAGCTTTTGCATTAAAGGTATCATCCCATGCCCATATCTGGATACTGTCGTCCTTCTTCTCCACAGACTCGGAAGTAACCTGTGTTCTGCTGCCACAGGCAGACAGACCAAATATGATTATAAGCAGCACTACGGCTGTAACTTTCTTTCTCATAGCTTCTCCTTTTCATATGAAATCCTGATTCGACAGCGGCGCGGCTTGCGTCCGTCTGTCGAAACACGCCCTCCCTATGATGCACTGGGAATGCGGATGCGCACAGTAGTTCCATGCCCCGGCACGCTGTCAATATGAATGTAAAAATCCGGTTCCTCCCGTTTCCCGTAAATCAGCGCAAGCCTCTCCTGCACATTCTGCACCCCGATTCCGGAAAAATGTTCTTTCCGGTTTTTCACAATCTTTTTCGGATCTCCGGTTTCCATGCCAACCCCGTCATCCGCTACCTGAACTTCAAGCACTTCATTTGTCTCATCAATCATCACACGCCGCATACGCACACAAATGGTTCCCTGTTCCCCGGAAGGAAATCCGTGAAAAAATGCATTCTCCACAAATGGCTGCAACACCAGTTTGGGCAGATTACAGTTATAACAATCCGGCTGAATCTCATATTCCACACGAATCTGATCTCCGTACCGCGTATGATTAATCAGAATATAATTTTCAATGTTGACCAGCTCCTGTTCCACAGAAACCATTTCCTCCGTGTTGCTGATCGTATTGCGCAACAAGCTGATAAATGCATCAATCGTGCGCGTTGTTTTTTCGGTATCATTCTGATACACAAGCCACTTAATGCTTGCAAGTGTATTGTAAATATAATGGGGATTGATCTGCATCTGCAATGCCTTAATCTCCGCCTTGCGCTGCGCCCGCTGGGTATCAAGCAGTTCCCCGATATAATTTTGAATGTCATCGAGCATTTCATTGTAGGTACTGGCGAGCTGTTGCACTTCACAGGTTCCTTCTACCGGAATATACTCACGGAACTCTTTTCTCCGGCTGATTGCCATTTTGCTGACCAGATTTGACAACGGATGCAGTGTTTTTTGAAGATAAAACAGGCAAAGAAGCATGATAAACCCCGCGGTCACCGCACAAATCAGAATCAGCAACGGCATATTATACAGATCCTGAATCGCCATCTCATTATCAATCACACCATACATATGACAGCCCAGATAAGACAGATTCTGGCTGAGCACCGTATACGTTTTCCCCGATCCTGTAATCTGGTATCTTCCATCTGGTTTTTGGGCAATATTTTTATACCAGTCTTCCTCAAGCTTCTTTCCGATATTTCTGCTTTTGTCTGCACACATGAGGGTTCCATCGGCATCTACCAGATACCAGCTTGTGTGCTCAGACGTAAAATAATCATAAAACCGGCGTATATCATCCATTGCGAGTGTCACCAGAACTACTCCATACGTTTTCTGGCTTTCCGGAAGATACAAAGCTTTGGATGCAATGATCACATCACTGTAACGGCTCGTCATCGTATACGCTCCATGGGAATACGTATAATGGATACTATCCGGTTCTTTCAGCGCGCGCACAACAGGAGCACTTGTTAAAATCTGATCGTTGGAAAGTACAACCGTCTCTGTCCGGGACAGATAATTAACACCGTTCATTCCCACCACGAGAATACTCAGGCGGTCAATATCCGTTGCGTTGGCAGCATTTAAATCCTGCTCCATCTGATAAATATTCTGAAATACCTGCGTATTATCACTCTTTTCCTGGGAATCCAGAAATAAACGGAATGCCCAGCTTGAATCAATCGCATCCGTCATTTTCTGTAAACTTGTATGAAAATCATTCAGTTCGTTTTCTACCTGGGAAAAAACCTTTTCCTGTGACTGCCCGTATGTCTCCGTAAACACTTTACGCGACATGGATAGTACGACCGTACTCACAATCACGGCAATCAAGCTGATTCCAAGCAGCACCATCGCAAGTATTCTTCCCGCCAGACTATTTTTCAATGCTGTCCCTCCTCCATTCCGATGGTGTCTTTCCCGTATATTTTTTGAATACGCGGCAGAAATAACTGTGTCCCGAATAACCGACCAGTGCGCTGACCTGCGCTACCGGAACCGTAAGATCCTGCAGGATTTCGCAGGCTTTGTGAATGCGCACACGGTTCAGGTAATCATTGAAGCCCTCGTTCATCTGCTGGTTAAAATACGCCGACAGATAGTTATAGCTGAAACCAAACTTCTCCCCAAGATCTTCCAGTTTCAAATCTTCTGTATAATGCTGTTCCATATATGTAAGAATCTGATCCATTCTTGCATCTTCCTTCGTATTCTGTTTTGCAGAAATATCCGCTACTTCCGAAGCGATTCGCGCAACCGTTTGTTCATAAGACAGACGTTCGCCTGCCGCATCCACTTCCCACAGAAAGTGTTCCTGTACCCGTAATTTTTCGTCTTCTTCCAGCTGCAGCATATCCAAAAACACCATAAACATATTTTTGATCTGGTTTTTCATCCGGTAAACATCTGCCCTGCTTTCACAAAGCGCATGGTTATATCCGAGTAACTGATCAGCCGCCTGCCGGTATTGTCCTCCGAGCAGCAGACGGTTATAACGGGTAAAATCAAAGCGTTCTATCGTTCCGCCAATGCGGTCTTTTTCATTTTCCATGACAAACAGCTTTTTCCCCGGATAGTAAAAGGACAGATCTGCGCCACGTGCCAGCTCCCGTTGATAAATTTCACGCAGCTGTCCCATACTCTGGCATGGGGTACTGATAATACCGATTGTGTCTTCACACATCAGTCCAATCTCGCCATTTAATTTTTCCAGCTTAATCCGAAGCATACTCCGCTGGGACATTTCATAACCAAACAATACACAGATCTGTTCCTTTTTCATCAAAGCAACACAGCTTTGTACTCCGGAAAATTCACTTTTGGCACGCTGTATTTTTTCGCATAGAAGTTCTGCTGTTTCTGCCGCCCGTTCACTCCCATGCGCAATCGTAACCGCATACATGCAGTAATAGGATGCGGCAAATACCTTTTGCAGTTCTTCTCCTGTTTTTGTTTCCCCGAGCAGCAATTCTTTGAGCAGTTCCTCCGCGGTTTCCCCGGTCATTGCATGATCCGGATGCCAGCCGGGAATCCGCGCTGCCGCTTTTTGAAGCACGCCAAGAAGCTCATGCGGTGTGAGGGTTGGCTTTAAGATATAATCCACCACCCCCTGCATGAGCGTCTGCTTTACATATTCAAAATTATCGTATCCACTGAGAATGATCATCTGGATGTGCGGATAGCGGTGATGTACCGCCACCGTAAAATCGACACCGTCCATCAGCGGCATTACAACGTCACTGAGAACAATCTGTGGCTGAAGCTTTTCGATCTGATCCATGGCATCTTTACCATTTGCAGCTTCCCCCATAGTAAACATTCCCCCAAAAACGGTCTTATCCTCTATCGTGCATTTGCCGGCTCCACGTTGACCGACTTTCCTTTGATCTTTACATTTTTCATGGCTTTTAATACATCTTTTCCATACTCCTGCGGCACCTCGACAAATGTGTAATTATCATACATGTCAATTGCCCCCACAAGTTTGCCCGGAATCTTTGCCTCTCCGGCTACAGCCCCGAGAATATCTCCCGGGCGGATCCGCTGGCTCTTTCCGATGTTAATGAACAGACGTACCATCCCTTCCTCGGCTCCGGTATCTCCTGCTAATGCATCATCAAATTCGTGATCCTCCTTTGATAATTCCACTCCGCCGATTGCCTGTTTTAAAAACGCAGCTGCAATATCCATCGCTGTATAATCAGAGTTGTTCACCTGCTGCTCTATCAGTTCAATCATATCGCGCAGATCTCCATCCTCGATAATCTGTCCGATGCCGTCAAGAATCTTATCCGCCTTAATCGCTGCCACATCATCCGAAGATGGGATTGGCTGCGCCTTGATCTTTGTCTTGCAATAGCGCTGGATCTCTTTGAGTTTGTATACTTCCTTGCCCTTAACGAAATTAAACGCTTTTCCGGTACGGCCGGCGCGTCCGGTTCTTCCGATCCGGTGCACATAATATTCATTGTCCTGTGGCAGGTCATAGTTGAATACCGCTTCAACATCATCCACATCAATTCCACGCGCTGCGACATCGGTTGCAATCAGGATATCTGTTTTCCCATTTCGGAATTTTTTCATCACTCGGTCACGCTGCACCTGTTTCATATCGCCATGAATTCCCTCTGCTGCATAGCCGCGCCCTTGTAATTCCGATGCCAGTTCATCCACCATGCGCTTGGTATTACAAAATACCAGCGAAAGCTTTGGATTATAATAATCCAGCAGGCGTGTCAGCACTTCCATCTTATCATTTCTGCGCACATCATAATAATACTGGTCAATATTCGGAACCGTCAATTCTTTCTTCGTCACCTTGATTGTAGTCGCATCATGCTGGAATTTTCTTGTGATTTCCAGAATCGGCTTTGGCATAGTTGCCGAAAAAAGTACGGTCTGCCGGTCTTCATCCGGGATATAGGATAAAATTGTTTCTATATCCTCGCGGAATCCCATATTAAGCATCTCATCCGCTTCATCCAGCACAATCGTGTTAATATAATCACAGCGAATGGTTTTGCGGCGCAGATGATCCATCACACGCCCCGGTGTTCCGATGATGATGGTTGCCCCACCTTTTAATGCCTTGATCTGACGGGAAATATCCTGCCCTCCATAAATGGGAAGCACTTTGATCCCATGCATATATTTTGCAAGTTTCCGGATTTCTTCCGCACTCTGGATGGCCAGTTCTCTTGTCGGAGAAAGTACGATTGCCTGCGTTTTTTTATTATTAGGGTCCACTTTCATCAAAAGAGGGATTCCGAAAGAAGCCGTCTTTCCGGTCCCGGTCTGTGCCTGACCAATCACATCTACCCCACTCATCACAACCGGAATCGCCTGTGACTGGATAGGTGTTGCCTCTTCAAATCCCATCTCTTTGATTGCCCGCAGAAGCTGCGGATATAACCCTAATTCTTCAAATTTAACTGTTTCCATTTTCATCCTTTTCTTTTTGCCAGGTTTCGACTGCCATGCCGTTACAATGTGGTTCCCATGGTCACGTCTTCAGTTTCATCAAGCCCCCCTACACAATAATTGTTCCGGCTGAATTTCTTCACCCGGTAAAGCATATTATCTGCTGCATGCAAAAAATCCCAGCTGCGATTTCCCTTGCGCGGGATTCCCCAACAGACTCCCTGCGAAATCGTCACTACCGGAAGTGCCTTGGAAAACCGGTGTTCCATTTCCAGTGCAAGTACACGTCTACGCAACTCTTCTGCAAAGGAAACAGCCTGTTCCCGTGTCACATTCGCATAGATAATGACAAATTCATCCCCTCCATACCGTGCACAGAATCCTTCCGCTTCCTCCACAAGATTACGGATTGTATTTGCGATACTTACCAGACACTGGTCTCCTTCCTGATGTCCGTAATTATCATTATATTCCTTAAAATAATCAATATCGAGTATTTCCATCGCAACCGGAATATCATTCTCCTGCGAATAGGTAAACACTTCTTCCGCATAATCATTCAGACGGAACCGGTTTGCCATACGCGTCAGCGGGTCCTGCTCGGAACGCTCCTGTAATACAAGATTCTTTCGTTCCGCTTTCATCCTGGCTTTGCGCATATTCTCCAGATTTTTGCGCAACGTGATCACACTCGAAAGCATGTTGCGCGTCACTGCTTCGTTCCTCTCAGACAATTCATAGTAAAGCCCGGCAGCCTGCAGATATTCCGCATTCTGGTTATGCTTCCGGTAAAATTTCATCTTCAGGGACAGAACTTTCAGCTGCAGATTAATGATCTTAAAATTCACCACCTGTGGTTCGATTACTTCAATGATACGCCAGAACGATTCATCCTGGTCCGTTTCCAGCAACACCAGACAACAACGGTAATAATCCGAAAAAAAGTCCAGCACCGTCAGATTATCCGGAAGGTTCTGATGGATCATCTGAATACTCTCATTCCGCTTCTGTACATCTCCCATCTTGTGATAATAAATTACATCCACGATGGCGATAAACAGCCGGTCTGTAAGGGCAGCCTGTTCCCAGCCATCTTTATGCAGATACTCCAGATATGTTTTTGCTTCCTCCAGACGGTTTTGCAGAATCAGACATTCTGCCATATTTCCATAAAACACATACATATAAAAATTATACTTTTCATCCTGCTGTCTCGTCTGTAAAACCTGATAAGCTTCTAAAAAAGAGTTCTCGGAATCCACATAATGCTCGCACTCCAGATACAATAACCCCATATTGATCAGAATCATAACCTTTTGCATCGGAAGATCATATGTATCACTGTCCTTAAGACCGTTCATATAATAATCAAGTGCAATTGATGGATTTCCTCTGCTCATGGATGCGATTCCCAGATAATTGTAACAACGCACCACAAGTTCCCATTCCTCTGCACGATCCAGATACGTCAGTGCCTCTGTCATCATATGGAAAAAATGCTCTCCGTCATTTAATCCATAATAGATTTCTCCACCATAAAAGCAGCCAAATCCTATCAGCTTTGGATCATCTGTTTCCCGTCCATACGCTATGATATCCCGACAGCATTCCAACACCACGTCCGCATTGGTTTCCCGATTTTCCAGAACTGTATGAATCCACTGTTGTACGGTTGTATTGTACTGGTTAAATTCCATATTTTATCCCTCTTAAGCTGAGATACCTCTTGATTATGTACGGTTTTTTCGCATAAAGCTCCAAAACCGTTTACATTTTATTGTATTAGAAAAAACTATGAATGTCAATCCAGCGTATCCATCGCCATCTGCGGAAGATACTCTTTCGGGTCCACAGCTTTTCCGTCTTTCTTTAACTGAAAATATACATTGCTGCCTTCTGTTGTATAATATTTTGTCGGCTCACTGACATATCCCAGCACCTGACCAGCTTCCGGCGTATCCCCTTTTGCAAAATTCAGTTCCTTCAACTGTCCGTAAACCGCAGCATATCCGTCACCCAGATCCTGTATCACCGTACATCCGGTTTCTTCATTTTCCTGAATATCTGTGATTTTTCCCGTTGCCATTGCAAACACTTTATCATTGACATTGCCACTGATCACCATGGCCGGATTGCAGCGATACTGCTCTAACGTTGGAAAATAAATGGTGGAATCCATGCTGTAATCCAGCAGAACATCTCCCTCAATTGGCCAGACCGCAGAACTCTTGTCAAAATGCTGTGTCACGGTGGCTGCTGTCTCTACTGTTTTTTCTTCGTCCTGTTTCTTCTCTTCCTCCTGCTGTGTTTCTTCCTGTTTTATTTTTTCCTGCTCTGCCAGCTTTAACGCCTGTTCTTCCGCTTTTTTCGTTGCATCTTCCACACTTATTTCCGGTTTCACTTCATAGGAAGCCGGTGCCTCCTGCTGGGTCTGTGCCGCAATTTCCTGTTCTGCTTCCCTGCGTTCTTTTCCTTTATCCGTGGCATATACACTGACAAATCCAATCACTCCCGCTACCAGACACGCGACAGTGGCTATATACTGTTGTTTTCTCATTTGGCTTACCTCCATCATCATTTCGTTTTATGGTCTTTGATGATAGTATGGACTGCCCGCGCTGTTTTTATACAGCACTCCTGTGATCATAAATAATATTGGAGAGCTGTGCAAACTGCTCTAAAGAAAGTGCCTCTCCACGAATATTAACCGGTACGCCAAGTTCCTCAATACATGCCTGCAGTTCTTCTTTCGGAAGACCGAATGCACCATAATTGGCAAGCCCGTTTGCCAGTGTTTTCCTGCGCTGATTGAACGATGCCCGGATCACCTGAAACAGCAGTTTTTCACTTTTTACGGTAACCGGCGGTTCACTGTGTCGTGTCAGACGGATCACGGCACTGCCGACTTTCGGCTGCGGCATAAAACAGCTTGGCGGAACATTGACTACGATTTCCGGTTTTGCGTAATATTGCACCGCCAGGGAAAGTGCGCCATATTCCTTGCTTCCCGGTCCTTCCTGCATACGATCCGCTACTTCTTTCTGTACCATGATCGTGATACTGTCGATCGGCACATGGCTTTCAAACAATCCCATGATGATCGGAGTCGTAATGTAATACGGAAGATTTGCAACGACCTTGATCGGCTTCCCGTTATTTTTTTCTTCCGCAAGTTTTGAAATATTTACTTTTAAAATATCTTCATTCAATACATCCACATTATTATATTCCGCAAGCGTATCTTTTAGAATCGGAATCAGATTGGTATCTATTTCCACTGCCACTACCGCGCGTGCCGCCTCACAGAGATATTGTGTCATGGTTCCGATTCCCGGACCGATTTCCAGCACAAAATCATCCTTTGTGATCTGCGCAGCTTCTATAATTTCCTCTAAAATTCCTGTATCAATCAAAAAATTCTGTCCAAATTTTTTCTGAAAATTAAACTGGTATTTCTGCAATACTGCAATCGTGTTCTTAGGATTTCCTAATGTAGCCATGTTATTCCTCTCTTTCTATAATCGAAAAAGAGCTGCCTCCGTGGTTTAAGAGACAGCTCTTCGTTTCGTTTTATTATGTGATTAGCCCTGAGAGATTGCTCCAGTTGGGCAAACACCAGCACATGTACCACAATCAACACAACTATTTGCATCGATCTCGTACTGAGAAGCACCTGCAGAGATTGCTCCTACAGGACACTCGCCTGCACATGTACCACAGCTAACGCATGAATCAGAAATAACGTATGCCATAATAAAATCCTCCTTATGAATAATGATCATTATTGCCTTATTGGCTTAATGGTATTCTAGTACAAACCCGTCCAAAGCGCAAGCATTTCGGCAAATGTATTTAATTTGATGCATGATCATAAGAAAAATTTTATCGTTCCAGATTTGCAAACTTCGTGTATTCCGGCAGCCATGCGAGGTTCACCGTACCGATCGGACCATTACGCTGTTTGGCGATAATGATTTCTGAAATTCCTTTCAGTTCAGTATCCTTGTTATAATAATCATCACGATAAATAAACATCACGACATCGGCATCCTGCTCGATCGCTCCGGATTCTCGCAGATCGGAGAGCATCGGACGATGATCCGGTCTCTGCTCGACTGCACGGGAAAGCTGGGACAAAGCAAGCACCGGTACATTCAGTTCACGGGCAAGTGCTTTCAGGGAACGGGAGATGTCTGAAATCTCCTGCTGCCGGCTGTCTGTACTCCTGCCGGACCCAGACATCAACTGCAGATAGTCAATGATGATAAGTTTCAGATCATGCTCCAGCTTATATTTACGACATTTACTGCGCATCTCGGAAATACTGATTCCCGGCGTATCATCAATGATCAGTTCGGAATCCCCTATGATTCCGGCTCCTTCGACGAGTTTCGCCCAGTCAGCATCCGACAGATTACCGGTACGAAGTGCCTGTGCATCTACACGGGATTCCAGGGAGAACAGTCGGTTTACCAGCTGCTCCTTCGACATTTCCAATGAAAATATCGCCGTGCACATGTTTTCATGAAATGCCACATACTGTGCAATGTTTAAAACAAACGCTGTCTTTCCCATAGACGGACGGGCTGCAATCAATACCAGATCCGATGGCTGTAATCCTGCTGTCCGGTAATCCAAATCAATAAACCCTGTCGGTATTCCCGTAACATTTCCGTCCTGCTGTGACGCTTTTTCAATCTTTTCCAGTGCGTTCATGACAACCTGACGAATCGGCACATAGTCTCCGCCGGTACGGCTTGACAACAATGCAAAAATATCATGTTCGGTCTTATCCAGAACACTTTCGAGCGATTCTTTGCCCGCATAGCACTCATTCTCTATCTCTTCCGTGACCCGGATGAGTTTCCGCTTCATGGAATTTTCTTTTACAATATTACAATAATATTTGACATTCGCGGATGTCGGAACCGCACGCACCAATTCTCCAACGAATTCCAGACTGGAGACTTCCTGTGGTACATCCTTTTCCTTGAGTTTATTCTGCAGTGTAACCAGATCCACCGGCTGTCCGCTGCTGTACAATTCGATCATCGCATCAAAGAGAATTCCATACTGCTTGTGATAAAAATCTTCCTGCAGAAGGATCTCCATGGCTGTTACAATGGCATCCTGATCCATGATCATGGAACCAATGACCGACTGCTCGGCTTCCAGACTGTTCGGCATCACCCGCTTGATCAGCGTTTCTTCCAAGCGAACTTCCTCCTATTCCTCAACAACCTGAACACGCAGTGTTGCGGTTACCTTTGGATGAAGCTTCACCGGAATCTCATAAGTTCCAAGAGCCTTGATGGATTCGCCCAGCTGCATCTTCTTTTTATCCAGATCCAGCCCTGCCTGCTCTTTTGCAGCCTGTGCAATTTCCTTGGTGGAAACAGACCCGAAAATACGTCCGCCCTCACCGGATTTGATCTTTACAACAACTTTCTTTGTTCCGATCTCTTCCGCCAGTTCCTTTGCGTGCTCTAAATTTTCAGCTGCCACTTTGTCTGCATGCTGATTCTGCAATTTGAGGTCATTCAGATTCTTTGTCGTTGCCTCTACTCCAAGTTTCTTCGGCAGAATTGCATTGCGTGCATAACCGTCACTCACATTTACGATTTCGCCCTTTTTCCCAAGAGCTTTCACATCCTGTAATAAAATTACTTTCATTCCTGTATATCTCCTTCTTCAAGCATTTCATCAATCGTCCGCATAATGGCATGTTTTGCCTCGGAAATCGTACATCCCGTCAACTGTGCACCGGCCACATTCAAATGACCGCCGCCACCCATTCGTTCCATGATTAACTGTACATTGATCTCATCAATGGAACGCGAACTGATGTATATTTTTCCTGCGTACTCTGTCAGCACAAAAGATGCCTTGATTCCTATAATATTGAGCAGTTCATTTGCGGCCTGTGCACCGACAATTGTCGGACTTTCCACGTCCTCACTCGGACAGACAGAAATTGCAAATGCCCCACGGTAAACTTCCGCATGGCGCACAGCCTCTGCACGGGCCTTATAACATGCCATATCATTACGCAGCATCTTACGCACACGGGTCACTTCTGCCCCGGAACGTCTGAGGTATGCTGCCGCCTCAAATGTACGGACACCTGTTTTTGTCATAAAGTTATTGGTATCAATCAAAATACCTGCATAAATACAGTCAGCCTCTGCCGGAGAGAGCTTGAATCCCTCCTGGAAGTACTGTAAAACTTCTGCTACCATCTCACAGGCAGAAGACGCATACGGCTCAATATAGGACAGAAGCGGATTTTCAATCACTTCACTGCCCTGACGGTGATGATCAAATACAACGATTGTATCCGTACGTGTGAGCAGTTCCGGGCACTCCGTATAACTTGGCCGGTTGGTGTCTACCACCATAACCAGGGAATTACGGCTTACTTCCTCGATTGCAATCTCACTGTTGATAAACATGTCTTCCGGATAGCCTTTTTCCGGAGTAAAACATTCCATAAGCGGCCGGATGGAAGTTGTTGGCTCATTGATCACGATCTGTGCCTTTTTCCCGAGCACACGGGCTGCGCAGAAAATACCAATTCCCGCACCAAGGGAATCGACATCTGTCAGGCTGTGCCCCATGATAATCACATTCTCACGGCTCTCAATAATTTCATGCAGCGCATGTGCCTTAACCCTCGCTTTTACGCGGGTGTTGCGCTCCACCTGTTTTGCCTTGCCTCCAAAATATGCAATGTCCTCACCATTTTTGACAACGACCTGATCCCCGCCCCGTCCGAGTGCCAGATCAATTGCCGCACGTGCCTGCTCATAGTTCTCGTTGTAAGAAGTCCCTTTGATACCGACACCGATACTCAGCGTAACCGCCATCTCATTGCCAACTTTGACCGTCTTGACATCTTCAAGTACACTGAACCGGTCATCCATAAGCTTCTGTAAATATTTATACTTAAATACTACAAAATACTTGTCTTTTTCGATTTTGCGGACAAGCGCGTCCATCTTTGAGAAATACTGGTTCACTTTTCGATCGACAAGCGCAATCAGAAGCGAACGCTTCACATCCTCGATACTGTCAAGTGCTTCGTCATAGTTATCAATATAAACAAGTGCCGATACCTGCTTCTGATCCAGATTTTCCTGCTTGCAATGCTGCAGTTCGGTCTCATCAAACAGATACAGTGCCGTCAGGAATTCATCGGAATCCTTCACGTCAATTTCCTTGCTCTCCTCCATGATATCGTCAAAATAAATACGATTCAGGGAAATCCGGAAAATGCGCTCCTTTTTTTCAATCGTAATATTCTGTGCATCTTCGTGTTTCTGAAGAAACTCACGGGTAATATTGGAAAAAAGGGTTGTAATTGATTTATGATAGTTTCTCCCCACTCCCGTCAGCTCGGAAAAGCGTTCATTCACCCAAAGAATTTTTCCTGTATAGTCCAACAGCGCATATGGAATTTCAAACTCATTCAAAAGTTTTTTCTGTACCGTTGCATACTGTGTGGCAAAATTGATAATCTCATTTGCAAGCCGCGGTCTGGTATTATAATATAATCCCAGTTCCAGTACAAAATAGATAGCAATAAATACCGTCAGCAAAAAGCCTGCCGTCACATCGTAAAAATAAAGCCCCACATCTGCGAGTGTCATCGGGATCGTCAGCCACAATGGCCAGCAGAGATACGATCTCAGTTTTCCCTTAAACCGAACCTTTGATTTCATTTACGCTCCTGTTCTTTCCACATCATCGCCCAACTGTGGAATATACCCCCACATCAATAATCTATAGTATAACATTTTCCCTGTGCAAAATAAAGACCTTACTGAGATAACAAAAACTGCCCCATTTTCATGGAGCAGTTTCGTCCAATGCATCACAGATGTATCTGTGTTATCCGTTTTCTTTTGCAATTTCCACAATGGATTTGCTCAGTCCTGCAATCCCCTGAATATCCGATGGGATAATAATCTTGGTTGCCTGACCGTCTGCTGCCTTGGCAAATGCCTCCAGACTCTTAATCTGAAGTACCGCATTATCCGGAGCAGCTTCTTTGAGCATACGCAGACCATCTGCATTGGCCTGCTGGATCTTTAATGTAGCCTCTGCCTGACCTTCGGCTTCCTTGATGGTTGCTTCCTTCTGTGCCTCGGCACGCAGGATTGCAGCCTGTTTTTCAGCCTCTGCATCGAGAATTGCAGACTCCTTATTTCCTTCTGCAACCAGAATTGTAGATTTTTTCTCACCTTCTGCACGCAGAATGGCTTCACGCCGCTCGCGCTCTGCCTTCATCTGTTTCTCCATGGCATCCTGAATTGCCTTTGGTGGAATAATGTTCTTTAACTCCACACGATTTACTTTGATACCCCACGGATCTGTTGCCACATCCAGCGTTGCACGCATCTTGGTGTTGATGGTCTCACGCGATGTCAGTGTCTCATCCAGTTCCAGATCACCAATGATATTACGAAGCGTCGTAGCAGTCAGATTTTCAATTGCCATGATTGGATTTTCCACACCGTATGCATACAGCTTTGGATCCGTGATCTGAAAATATACAACCGTATCAATCTGCATTGTTACGTTATCTTTTGTGATTACCGGCTGTGGTGGGAAATCAACCACCTGTTCCTTCAACAATACCCTTTTTGCAATACGGTCAATAAACGGCACCTTAAAATGCAGCCCTACCGACCATGTGGTAAGATACCCTCCAAGTCTCTCCACAACTACCGCATGCGCCTGTGGAACAATTTTCACACAGTTCACAATAACGACCAATGCAATGATCACTACAATGAGAATTACAACAGGCATAACTTTTTCCTCCTTTACCTATACCTTTTCTACTATAAGTTTGACACCACTGATTGCCAGAATTTTTGCTTCTTCTCCCGGTTCAATGATCTCATTATCATTACGGGTACGTACCGTCCACTCCTGTCCATGAACAACTGCCATCCCGGTCTGATCCATATTACTGACGCGCTCGGAAATCCGTATATTTTCCCCAATCAGGCTATCCGCGTTTGTTCTTTGCATTTTGGCATTTACATATTTACGCGCCCACGGTCTTGTCGCAGCAAGCAAAAGAATGGATACCACTAAGAATACCAGAAACTGCACCACCGGATTTACCCCTGCCATTGCCATAACCAGTGCCGCAAGTGCACCTGCGGCAAACCATATGCATGTTAGTCCGATTGTTGCAAGTTCTCCCAGAACAAACACAATTAAAAGTACTATCCAAAGCAATTCATACGGATCCATCGCTCTTATAATTATCATAGACTCTCCCTCTTTTCTGCCACTTTTTTATTTTAGCGGATGCACAGAATACATACCGGCATTTTCCATCCGGATCACAAATGCTTTTGCAAATCCGGCTGCTTTTGCATAATGCTGAATCTGTGGCTGTTGCACCAGTTTTAAGTCCCATCCGTGCATCTGCACGATTTTTGACACGATGGAAAGTCCAAGTCCGTTTCTCCCATCGCTTACCCGCGCTTTGTCCCCACGCGTAAAAGGATCAAACAAATGCTGCGCCTGTTCCTCTGGAATTAGAATTCCGCTGTCTGCCACCAATACATAAATCCGCTCCAGTTCCCTATAAGCAAACAGTCCGATTCTTGTTCCCTTTGGATTGTGCTGCATGGCATTTGTCAGAAGGTTTGTCACTACACGGGATAACTGAAGTTCATCTGCCCAGACCGGTATCGTTTTCTCCGGAATATCTGCTGTCAGTGTCATTCCGTTTTCTTCCATCTCTGCATACAGCATTGCCGCATTTTCTCTGAGAAGTTCACACAAATCAAGCGTTTTTCCATTTAATGCAAACCCTTCACTATCCAGTTTTACATATTCAAACAACAAATTGATCAGATTTCCGATCCGAACCGATTTATTCTGGATGGCGTTCAGATATTCCTGCTGTTTTTCCGGTTCCTGTACCATATGATCCGCCAATGCTTTTGCGTAACCGGATACGGTCGTGACCGGTGTCCGAAGATCATGTGCGATATCGGAAAGCATCAGATTCCGCTTGCGGTCAAACTCTCTCTGCTGCTGTTCGCGCTCCTCCTGGATCTGATGAAACTCCGCCATCACAATCCGCGCGAACGTTATCGCACCCAAAATATAAGGAAGCAGCATACACACCATTAACAGCAGAAGAACCACAAACAGCAGGATGGCTTTCCATCCTTCCATCTCCTGTACGACGACGGAACTCCTTGTCGCCGGAAGTGCATTGCCCAGCCAGTCCTGTAATCGTTCCCCTGTCCACTGCATCATTCCCTGCAGCGGTGATGGCAAAAGCATCCGGACGGCATTTACTATCAGCAATAACAGAACACATATGATAAAAATAAACAGATCCGTCTTTCCAACGGATGACTGCCTCTGGTAATTCGGGAAAAAGACTTTCATTACCACAGGCATAACCGCCTGACTGATCAGGAAACTGATCAGCGACTGTGCAATCGTTACCAATACAAGGATATAAATAAACCGTTTGATCAAAAACGCCTGTAAATCACGCATTGCTATTTCTCCAGTCGATAGCCCAATCCGCGGATGGTTCGAATATAAGCTGCCGGGTCTTCATCAAGTTTTGCCCTCAGCTTGCTGATGCAGACCATAATATTATTGTCTGCAACCACATAAGTGTCACCCCATCCCTGTTCATAGATCTGTTGTTTGGTAAACACTTTTCCCGGATGCTTCATAAATAACTCCATGATCCGGTACTCTACCGAAGTCAGTTCAATCGGTTCTCCATTTTTTTTGAGTACGCAGCCTTCCGGATCCAGTTCCAGATCCCGGACGGTCAGCATATTGGATGACAGTTCCGCTGTCCCCAGAGCATAAAACCGACGGATATTTGAATTGACACGTGCTACTGCCTCCAAAGGATTGAACGGTTTTGCCAGATAATCATCTGCCCCGAGATTTAACCCCAGAATCTTCTCGGAATCCGCATCCTTTGCCGAAAGTATCATAACGGGAATATTGCTTGTTTTACGTAATTCCTGCAACACATGGTATCCGTCCATCTCCGGCATCATAATATCCAACAGACACAGATCCACATGTTCTTTCTTTAGCAGTTCCAGTGCCTGCTTCCCGTTTTCTGCCTCAATAATCTGATAATTTTCATTTTCCAGATACAGCCGGAGAAGCGTTCGTATCTCCGGCTCATCATCTGCAATTAAAATCGTATAATTCATACATTCTCCTGCCGGAAAGGTGAATTCACCGGATCCGCCTGCTGTGTAAATCCGTTTGAACCAGCCGGGTTTGCATAGCACAGTGCCTCATACAGTGCGGCATGTGTTGCATTCACATATGGTGACACATAAAAGACTGCAAGAATTCCAAGTGTCAGTCCGGATAAAATGTACCATCCGATAAAGGACAGATCCAAAACAAATGCTTTCCATTTCTGTCCCTGCATCATACGCTTGCTTTCCGCGAATGCCTGCTCTTTGGTCATCTGTGGGTTATCTGCCAGAAGGTACGGAATCATCATATATTCATATGCCTTTACAATACCCGGAATGATAAAAAGCAATGACCATAAAACCGTAAACAGATCACGGAAAAACATTGTCTTTGCAACATTCCTGTAATTATTGTCAAATCCATATCCAATGTTCCCAATCTGTGCCGGCTCATTTAAGTTGCGGATAAAGAATCTCCTGCATCCGACCTCAAACGGATTTATGATAAATACATCAACCAGAAGTATAAGGACAAAAATCACCAGAAAAACAACTATGAATATGCCGATGGCGATCGCTGCTGCGACCATACCGCCCATCACTCCCCTGTTTCCTGCTTTCAGTCCGTCCTTAAAGCCTTCTTCAAGCCCAGCCTCAAAATCACGCAGTGAACCATCATCACTGTCATAACCGCTGTCATAATCATAGGAACTGCCTGCCTGATTCTCCGATCCATGTAAGGAACCGGTTGCACTGCTGAGGTTGCCCGAAGCAGCTCCGCTTCCCCCTGCAATCAGTGTCAGCAACAAGCTGATCAGAATACATTTCCAATAATTTCGTTTAAATGTTGCTTTCGCCCTTCCCTTTAATTGTGCGCGACTCCACATATCAAATTCCTCCATTTCCTTTTTGATGATATCATCATAACACCAAATCCTTATCTTAAAAATCGCTGCACCTTAACGTTACCTTAACAACGTGTATTTAATTTGCCTGTTTCTTCTTCGGCAAAAGAAGGCTCAACAGAAGGGAAACAACAAACACTCCTGCGTAACCAGTCCGACATTCTGGCTGAACAATGTCAGTGGCAGGCATCCAAAACATCCGGAAATTGCACTGGAAAATCCATCCACGGCAAGTGAGCCCTGAAGTTCCTCCATTTTAAGGTCACGTCCAAGTGCTCCGGTACACACAGCAGTTGTCGCGCCAGTTGTCTCTGCTGCAGAAACCAGAAAAACAATCGCAATGGTTAAAAAGGCTCCAAGATTAAATACCGGCTTGTGACTGGTAAAAAACACAAGTTTTGGAATGCTGAAAAATCCTACCTGATCAATGGTCTCCTGAATTCCGGAGAAATCCACCATAGGTGCAATCCCTGCAACCGTAAATATAATAGAAAGAATATATCCGAAAATAAGTCCTACCAGAATATTCAGATTCTTATAAACGCCCTTTAACACATATCTTGCCACCAGACACACGATAAGTGTCAGAGCACCTACCAGCAGATGATACCATGCCCCGAACCAGAGCTGCACTGCAGACGATCAGTACGGGTGCCAGATTTGCTACAAACATGGCAAGCACATGTTGAAGGCCAAACGGAATTGCTTTTCTCATGTATAGACAAAGACAGTTTATCATCTTATTGCCCATAGTGTCAAACAGGATTTCCCGGTTGCGGTATAATTATCATCTGTGCTATACTATGAACAATTAGCGTGTGAAAGCGTACAAAAGAGGAGGATTTATTTATGACATCTGCACAAATATGCATCATGATTGCCATTATCGTATACCTTATTGGTATGATCTATATTGGTTTCCGATGTTCCAAGAAAAACAACAGTACTGACGATTTCTATCTGGGTGGCAGAAAACTCGGTCCTTTCGTAACCGCGATGAGTGCCGAAGCTTCCGACATGAGCAGCTGGCTTCTGATGGGACTTCCGGGCGTTGCTTACCTCACCGGAATTTCAGATGCCGGATGGACAGCAATCGGACTGGCTGTTGGTACATACATTAACTGGCTGATCGTTGCCAAACGTATCCGCCGCTATACGCACACCTGCAACAATTCCATTACCATCCCATCGTTCTTCAGCAACCGCTATCGCGATGAAAAAAAGATGCTGCAGGTCATTGCTGCTATTTTTATTGTTATCTTTTTTATTCCTTATACGGCCTCTGGATTTGCCGCATGCGGAAAACTTTTTTCCAGCTTATTCGGGGTAAATTATCTGACCGCCATGATTATCAGTGCTATCGTAATTGTGGCATACACAACACTTGGCGGATTTCTTGCTGCTTCCACAACGGACTTTATCCAGAGTATCATCATGTCGGTTGCTCTGATTGTAGTTCTGATCTTTGGTGTAGAAACTGCTGGCGGTATCGGTGCCGTTATCCACAACGCCTCCGAGCTTCCGGGCTATCTTTCCATGACACTTTCCTATGATGTAAACACCGGAAAGGCCGCTCCTTACAGTGCCCTGACCATTGTTTCCACTGCCGCATGGGGACTTGGATATTTCGGTATGCCGCATATCCTGCTCCGTTTTATGGCAATCGAGGATGAGAAAAAACTGAAACTGTCCCGCCGCGTTGCAACCATCTGGGTCGTAATCTCCCTGTTCGTTGCCGTCTTTATCGGTGTGATCGGTTATACCATGAGCAAAGTCGGCGCACTGGAGATGCTGACCGGATCGAATTCCGAAACCATTATCGTAAAAATTTCCGCCCTGCTCTCCCAGCACGGTGTGATATTTGCCCTGCTTGCGGGTGTGATTCTCGCCGGCATTTTAGCTTCCACCATGTCCACTTCGGACTCGCAGCTGCTGGCTGCATCTTCTGCGGTTTCTTCCGACATTCTCGGTGCTTTCCGCAAAGATTCTTCCAACAAAAACGGAAGCATGGCAGCCGCAAGAATTACACTCCTTGTAATTTCTGTCGTTGCCGCATTCATTGCCAGAAATCCGGACAGTTCCGTATTTGCCATCGTTTCTTTCGCCTGGGCTGGATTCGGTGCCGCATTCGGACCGGTTGTTCTGTTTTCCCTGTTCTGGAAACGTACCAACAAATGGGGCGCACTTGCCGGTATGGTCTGCGGGGGTTCCATGGTATTTATCTGGAAATACCTGATCCGCCCGCTCGGTGGTATCTGGAACATCTATGAACTGCTTCCTGCATTCCTGATTGCCTGCGCTGCGATCGTAATCGTCAGTCTGCTGACACCAAAACCTTCTAAAGAAATCGAAGAGGAATTTGACCGGGTCGCACAGATGAAATAAATCTTTTAACTTTGTATACCAAAAATGTCGGTAGATATCTGACAGATATCTACCGACATTTTTAATTCTTATTTTCAATTATGCTTTGATCCTAGCGGCGGATCTTTACAGACTTCACACTGCTGTATGGACTGTAATACTTTGTTCCATCTACCGTAACATAGCTGCGGATCTTGTAATAATACGTTCCTTTGGTGAGTTTTGCCCTTGTATAAGACTGCATCTCACCATCTTTTGTAGCCGCAATCTTCTTGTATCCATAATCATATGCTCCCTTGGAGCGGTAGATTTCATAGCCGGTAACGGAAGTACCTGGCAGCCATGTGATACGGACTTTTGATCCGTGTGCACGCAATCTTGTGATAACCGGCTTCTCCGGCTTAATAATAAAGCTTGTCTTTGCAGATCCCGTATAATTACCGGTTCCCACTACCATAACAGCAGCTTTTCCCGGTGCACCATTGTCACTGTAATTCAGATAGTAATCCGAACCTTCTTTTAAAACAATGTTATTTAATGTAACGGTAACTTCCGGTTTTACGGAAGATCCTGTATATCTTTGTGCTGCAATCTTACTGATCACCGCATTTGCAAGGTTATTGGATGAAACCGTTGTATTTCCGTTCCCATGATTTACGATACGGAAATAAACCGTCCGGCTTCCATAATAATTTCCGATTCCGTTAATTGTTACGGATGCAGTACCGATATTGCGGTTGTTGCTGTAAGAAAGTGTATAATCTCTTCCCTCGTACAGATAGCCGCCATTCAGCCATACCGATACGGACGGACGAATATCATATCCGGTGTATGTCTGATCAACGATTGTACCTACCGAAGCATTTGGAATATAGTACGAATATGTATTATTGCTGTTATTGGTTCCTGTTACCTGAACCGGAATCTGCAGGGGAATTCTTCCATCCGGACGATTCAGTGTAAGTGTTGTGGAACCAGCAGTATTTGCGATCAGTTTTGTTCCGCTGATATAGGCAACCGCAGTATTGGATACATACATATTCAGTCCCTGTACAATCGGACAGTTTGCATTGCCTGGCCAGTGATTCGATACCTTAATGTTTTCATAGCATCCGGATAAATCTTTCGTCTGTCCGACAGACATCTGGATATAGGTTCCAATAGATGACGGAACAACAATCTGGTCAGAAGTAATATTGCTCTCTGCAACCTGAAGATTAGTTACGGTTGTTGTCTGGTTGTTCGGTGTTGTATAGGATGTTCTGGTTACCGTGTTGGCAAATTCCTCTACCCAGTAATGGTAGCCATTGTAATATACATGTCCGATTCCGACAGCTGTAAACTGGCTGTTTAACATATTTCTACGCTGTTCCTGTCCGGAATAATTTGCATTGTCTTCCCGCATTGCGTTGTGAAGTGCAGATGCGGAAGAATAATTCACACCGATATTCTCTGCATACACTCCCGCATAGACACCGTTTTCACTGTAAGCAGTATAATAATTTGTGCCATTTGGTCTGGTGTGTGAATACGAAAGTGCAATCTCTGCTGCACGTTTCATGGCTACCTGCTCCAGTGCATAGTCGTAAGTAAGCGGCTGCAGATTATTACAATATGTCTTCGTGTAATTGTTTGCATCCCAGTACCATGCATCGGATAAATTTCTGCGCATACTGTTGATCATGCCATAGACATTTCTGGCATCCGTCTGTCCGTATGTAACCTGAATACTTACGTTCCGTGTACCGGTTGTTGCAGCCATCACATTGCCCGCATACCCCAGTGGAAGCAGTGAAACAATCAGGACAAACGCAAGCAGACGCCTGAGTACATTGTGCGTTTTGGTTTTTCTCATAATCTTGATCCCTTCCTTTATTTTAAAATTTTGTTATCCCTATTGTACGCTTTTTAGCGGCTTCCCGCAATGATAATTTCATAAAGTTTGCTTGACAAGCATAACAGAAAAGCTATACTCTAATTAGCAAACAGGTGGGTGCGCAACTCGTTTCTGCGGGCTGTCGTTTTGTCGGGGACACCGTCTGAGCAATTTCTAGTCTGCCTAAGAGGGAATCTTCGAAACGTTTATTACGCCCACTCCCCATTTGTCTTGATATTTACTTTATTTTCAATATGTCACTCTGTGACTGCGCAAATAGAACCGTGGGCATGCTTATTCGAAGCTTCCCTCTAAGGCAGACACAAAATCGCTCAGACGGTGTCCCCGACAAAACGACAGCCCGCAGAAACGAGTTGCGCAATCACCAATCTAATTAGCAGATGGAGAAGGGAGAAATGACTGACTATGACATATCAGGAATTAGTTTCAAAATTAAAAAATACTTATCAGGAGAAAGATGCTTCCAAAATCAGTGAACATCTTGCCATCCAGTTTAACATACAGGGAGAAGCCGAAGGTGCCCTGTATCTGGAAATTGCAAACGGACAGCTTCATGTTGAACCATATGAATATTACGACCGTGACATTTTAGTCACAACTTCAGCTGCTGATCTGCTTGCACTCGCACAGGGCAGCCTTGACATTCTCGAAGCTTACCAGAGTGGGAAAATTTCTGCGGAAGGAAATCTTGCAAAAGCATTGCTGTTAAATGAAATTGTCACCGGTTCATCCGAAGCTCCGGCACCAGCGGAATCTGCTCTTGTGGAAGCTCCGTCACCAGCGGAATCTGCTCTTGTGGAAGCTCCGTCACCGGCTGAATCTGCTACTGTGGAAACTCCAGCTGGCGAAAATACTCCGGCTGCAAAACCATCCGTTAAAGCACCACGCATGTCCCGGAAGAAAAACAGAAAAAGACATAAATAATCTGTAAACTTCCTTGTGTTTTTCAGACAGCATGTTATGATAATTCATAACATAAGGTTTTTGATATAGGAAAGGAGTGAAATATATGTCTTTTTTAAACAACTTAGGACAAAAGATCAGTGATGTGAGCCAGACTACCATTAAAAAAACAAAAGATCTGGCAGATACTGCAAAATTAAACTTAAATATCTCCGAGGAAGAACGCAAGATTGATACTGCATACGAACAGATTGGAAAATGGTATGTGGAAAAACATCGCGAAGATGCCGAAGAAGATGTAAAAACCTGGCTGGATGCGATTGCCGTTTCCGAAGCCAGAATTAAGGAATGCCGTGAAAGCATTCACCAGATGAAAGGTGTAGCGATCTGCCCATCCTGCGGTGCAAGCGTGGATGCCGATGCTGCATTCTGCAGTGCCTGTGGACAGAAAATGCCGGAAAAGCCAAAGCCGGAACCGGTTAAGGAAGAGGATGTCGAGGTGATTCCTCCGGAACAGCCGTCTGAGGAACCAGCTTCTGAGACCGTGTCGGAAAATGCTTCCGAAACCCCGACTAAAGCCTCTGCACCAGATGCTTCAACCGAAGCTTAAAACAGACATGGAAAACAAAAGGAGCTGTCGTGCCGCCGATATTCGCTGGTGCGATAGCTCCTTTTCTAATTTTATTAAAACGAGCTGCGCAATCTCTACTGTTTATACAAACGGGTTATAAAACCGGCTGCCATCATGATAGGTAATCACAAGTGCAACCACGGCAAATCCAAGCACCAGTGCAATACACAGATAATCATTGCGCTGTAACTTTCTTCCCATATACCAGGTACGCTTTTTGTACTTCCCATACCCACGCAGCTCCATCGCATTACTGATTGTATCAATGCGGCCGATACTTGTAAAAATAAGTGGAAAGATGATAGATGCCGTACTCTTTATACGGCTCATCAGCTTTGCCTTCCCGGACATTTCTATTCCACGGGCCTCCTGCGCATTTTTAATTTTGTGGAAATCATCCTGCACATCCGGAATATAACGCAGTGCAATTGCCACCGCATATCCGATGTTGTAACTGATTCCAATACGATTTAACGATGCTGCAAACTCCGACGGATTGGTGGTCACGACAAAAATAAATACCGCCGGGATAATTGTAAAATATTTCAAAATAATGTTCAACTCATAAAACAACTGCTCAGCGGTAATCGGATAATGCGCCGAAAGCTGCCAGAGTACATGCTTTGTACCATAAATTTTTGTTCCCTGATCCGGTGCAAAAATAAAAATGGCAAGCACATTGATGACCAGAAAGAACATAATGAACTTAAAAATAGAACCGACCTGTTTCCACTCTGTTTTTGAAATCTTAAACAGGATCAGACTAAGAACCAGCATCACGGCGAGTACACGGGTATCATAAGTAAGCATGCTTGTGATGGACCATGCCAGAAAATAGATCAGCTTTGTGACACCACACAGCCGGTCCATCCAGGTATCTTTTTGCTCATAGGTCAATAACTTTGCCATTACCGCACCGCCCTTTCGTAATTGATAAACCGCTGCACGAACTGGGAAGGATCTTCAATTCCACATTTGACCGCCATCTCATAGAGAGATGTCTGCTTGAGATATGCCGGAGCCGTGATGGTTTCATCCGTCAGCACTTTCGCCGGCGTATCAATCGTCAGCAGCTGTCCATCCGCCACAACAATGGCGCGGTTGGTATATTCCAGCATCAGATGCATATCATGCGTAATCATGATAATGGTCGTTCCCTGTGTCTCATTGATCGTCTTTAAAAACTCCATAATTTCCGTATAATGGCGGTAATCCTGTCCCGCTGTCGGCTCATCCAGAATCAGGATCTCCGGCTTCATAACAAGAATGGACGCAATGGTCACCCGCTTCTTCTGACCGAAACTCAATGCAGAAACCGGCCAGTTCCGGAACTGGTACAATCCACAGATTTTCAGTGTCTCATGCACACGCTCACGGATTTCTTCCTCTGGAACTCCGCGCACAGTAAGCCCAAGTGCCACTTCCTCATAAATCATAGGCTTAGAAATCATTTGATTCGGATTCTGCATGACAATTCCAATATGCTCCCCACGCTCTTTGACCGAAAGTGGTGAGATATCGTTTCCGTTCAGCTCAATTTTTCCTTTGCTCGGTTCTAAAAATCCACAGATCAGATTGGACAGTGTCGTCTTTCCGGCACCGTTTTTCCCGACAATACTGATCATTTCGCCTTTCTTTACATCAAAACTGATATCCGAAAGAATTGCTTTTTCCGGCTGATAAGAAAAATGCAGATGGTCTACTTTAAGTACCTTCTCCTGTGTTTCCTGTTTCTGCGGAATCTGCGTAGTCTCAAACCATTCCCGCACCTGTGTTTTGTATGGTTCAAAATTCATGGTTTCCACATGCTGCGGATGATCCTGTGCAGTGATGGTACATCCGGCATGTTTGAGTGCCGTGACATAGAGCGGTTCCCGGATTCCCTGTTCCTCTAAGATATTTCCAACCAGCAGATCATCCGGTTTCATGTCCGCAACAATGGTTCCGTCTCCGACCACAACAATACGGTCTACATCTTTGTACAGCACATCCTCCAGACGATGCTCAATGATTACGATCGTTTTTTTCTGTTCCTTTTGGATTCTGTCAATTAACGCGATCGCTTTCTTTCCGGTCGCCGGATCAAGATTGGCAAGTGGCTCGTCAAACAAAAGAATATCCACATCATCAATCATAACGCCCGCCATGGAAACTCTCTGTTTCTGTCCACCGGACATCTCCGATGGTGCATGGGAAAGCAACTCTTTTACTTCTACCGTCTCTGCCACACCGTCCACTTTGCGAAACATTTCTTCCTGTGCCATGCAGTCATTTTCCAGCACAAAAGCAATATCTTCCGCAACCGTCAGACCGATAAACTGCCCGTCCGTATCCTGTAATACAGTTCCAACCATCTTGGAAAGCCCAAAAATCCCAAGTTTTTTCGGATCTTTTCCCTCGATTCTCAGCGTCCCGGTACTATCTCCCTCATACGAAAAAGGGATCAGTCCGTTGATACAATTTGATAATGTCGACTTCCCTGATCCCGATGGTCCAATGATGAGCACCTTCTCTCCGGGATAAATTTTCAAATTGATATCCCGGAGTGTCGGCTCCATCTGTGACCGATATTTAAATGTAAAATTTTCAAATTCAATAATCGGTTCCATACGTTTTTAGTCTTCCTTTGTAAGACTTGATGATTTTGCTCCAATCTTTGTATATCCCAGTCCGAGTAATGAACCAAGTACACCCACAATAATAATATTGGCTACAAACGCAAATACGCCCTGTGAGAATACTTTCTTTGCAGGCTCTGCATAAATGAGAATATCAAGCACCGGTGCAACAACGATCCATGCAATTGCATTTGCAACCACCTGAACGACATTAAAAAGAACTACTTTCTTCCTATTAAACCCACCGGCCTTAATCTCAAAGCTCTTTGCGAATAAACCAACTAAAATTCCAAAGATCGCATCTGGGAATACCCAGCTCCACCATACACCACCGTAAAACAGTGCATCTCCGAGTGCATGTCCCAGCAGACCAATGATTCCTCCGACAACCGGTCCAAACACTGCTGCAAGAAATGCCAGCACTGCTGCACGTGGCTGCATGGATGTATTCGGGATAATTCCCAGCGGAATCTGCACTTCTGTCAAAACAATGAACAATGCGGTTCCGATACCGGTTGCTACAACTTCTTTGATTCCAAATTTTTTCATAACAAGTTCCTCCTTTGTTTTTTCAGTACCTTATTATTTATGATAAACGCACAAATGTCAAGTTTTTCGCCCTTTTTCTTTCCAGCTTCCCCTAACTTTTTGCACCTTCTCCGGCAAAGTATTCCTTCACCAGTTTAACAACGACACCGGAAAGCAAAAATACTGCGATCAGGTTCGGAATTGCCATGAGTCCGTTAAACGTTTCCGCAATACTCCACATCAGGCCCAGATCCATGGTCGCACCCACAATGGCAACCAATGCATACACCAGCATGAACGGCTTATTGACACGGGAGCCGAACAAAAACTCGATGCAGCGCGTCCCGTATAATCCCCATCCGATAATGGTGGAAAATGCAAAACAGCACATGGCAACCGCAGTAAAAACAGATACCCAGTTCCCGTATGTTGCGGTAAATCCACTGATGGTAAGTTCTGCTCCTGCCGCCTGTCCGTAACTGACCGGAACCTGGCTGCACAAAATAACCAGCGCGGTAAGCGTACAGATCACAATCGTATCTACAAACACCTCGAAAATTCCAAAAAATCCCTGTTTGACCGGTTTTCTCGTATCTGCACAGGCATGTGCAATTGATCCCGTGCCAAGTCCGGCCTCATTTGAAAAAATTCCACGGGAGACACCTTTTTTCATACTCATAAAGAAGCTTCCCACTGCTCCACCGGTCACTGCCGCCGGGTGAAATGCTCCCTCCACAATCGAAGCAAATACAGCCGGGATATGACCGATATTAAATAAGATCACTCCCACTGCCAGAACAATATAGACCAGTGCCATAAACGGTACCAGCTTTTCTGTCACCTGTCCAATCCGCCTGATACCTCCAAGCAGAATGAGTGCGATCAGAACCGCCAGAATGATCCCGACTACAAGGTTAACAGTCGGCACCGCATCTTTTGAAATGACATGATAATTCATTAATGCCGTATTGATGGCTGTGGTAATCGTATTTACCTGTGTGGCATTCCCTGTTCCGAATACGGTCAGTACGCCAAACGCGGAAAAGAGATACGCCAGCCAGTGCCAGTGTTTTTTCAGTCCGTTCTTAATATAATACATCGGACCGCCGACCAGATCGCCATGCACATTCTTTTCACGGAAATGCACCGCAAGCGTCACTTCTGAAAACTTCGTACACATACCGAGAATTGCGGAAATCCACATCCAGAACACGGCTCCCGGACCACCGATGGCAATCGCTCCTGCCACCCCGGCAATATTTCCCGTGCCAACCGTTGCCGCAAGTGCCGTACAGACCGCCTGAAACGGTGTCATGGCTCCATCCGATGCCTCACGCTTCTTAAACATGCGGCCAAATGTCACTTTCATCGCGTATGGGAACTTGCGAATCTGTAAGAACCGGGTTCGGAAACTCAATACCAGACCAACACCGATGATACAGATCATGGCTGGGACACCCCAGATGAAATTGTTGACCGCACTGTTGATTGCTTCAATTGTGGATAACATAGTTTTCTTTTCCTTCCTACATGAATAAGCGCGTGTTTTGTGTAAAACACGCGTTTGCATTATAGCACAATTTTGGCTTTTTCTCTACTCTGCAACAGGATAAAGAAACACATATTTGACAAAAAAAATCTTTCGTGCTAACATATTTTAAAAAGAAAAGGCACAGCCGATAGACGGCTACGCCGGTTATATGTTTATTCTAAGAAAAGAAGTACCCATATGCCATTGCCGTGGCGGTTACTTCTTTTTCTTATTTCCGTGATCTTTTCCATAGGCTACCCCTGCCATAAAGCAGGCTAATCCAAAAGACATTATTGTCATAAAAGTATCTACATTCATAAGAAAGCCCTCCTCTTATGTATATACGCAAAATGCGAGAATGCTAAGTTTATGGAGGGCATATACCCTCCAAGTTACGAGGGCGTAACCGCCTACCGTCGCTATTGCGTGGCAGTGCCTTTTCTTTATGGTATTGTAGCATATATATATGCGTGTAGCAACCATATGTTCGTTTTGAGTTTCTTGCCTATTAACCACCTTATTTCCTTATAGGAAACCAGAGAACGACACAAAAATATTGTTCTTTCATTTGGCATGTCATTGTTCCCTGCATCTGTTTCATCATAAATTCCACATTTTTTAAACCAATTCCTGTTCTATTACAGGGACTTAGCTGCTCTTTCTCTTTATTTTTTATAATGACACCTATTCTCTCCGGCTCATATGTAATGTCTAAATACACGAAATCCTCTGTGTCTCCATATTTATATGTATTATCAAGAAGATTATCAAAAATCCGACTCATTAAATTCGTATTAATTGAAATTTTTACATTTTCCCACTTTAAGTTGTCAATGTTTACGCGAAAGTTATTTTTTTGTAAAACCGCATAGAATTCAGACAAATAATCCCCAATAGCCTCTTCTATCGTGTCAGGCTCTTCTAATATACACTCTTTCTGGCTATGCACCACAGACAACTCAAAAAGCTGATCCGTTAAATTTTTTATTTCCATTGCCTTACGAATAATCATATCTATATATTGTGTATCTAAGCCTCTTTTACTTACATCCATTCGTGCAATTTCTGCGTATGTAGTTAATCCGGTTAAGGGGGTCCTGACATCATGTGCCAGACTTTTTATTAACCTTTCCTTTTCTTCCTGTTCTTTCTTCTTTTCCTTCTCTGCCTCATCCATATTTCTGCTTAACTGTATAATGATTTTCTGATTTCCAACAAATGCAATTAACAGACTGGTCACAATTGCAATTACTACCATGATAATGCACATATATCGATAATAAACATTTACATTCTTCACATAAATAAATACATCTGCATCTGTATCTGCAAATGAGATCTTATCCATAAACTGCCATGTTCGATGAAGGTTACTCTGTGCATTACCATCTAACTGAAATGTTCCATTATATAAAACCCCATAAATAAGTTTACGTTCCTTTGAAATTGAGAAATAATAAATATTATTTTTTTGAATCCACGGATTCAGTTTCTTGTATTCTTTTGTTGTGATACCATTCTTTTTTATGTATTGTTGTAAACTTTCTAAATAAGGTTTCTGCATATTTACCATGTAACTTGAAGAATTAAAATAATAATCTAACCATTCTTCTCCCACATAATAAAGAACCATAAAAAGAAACGTCGAACTTATCAACGCCAACAACATCATTACCCTTAATCTATGTGTTGTTTTGAGGAATATTTTCTTCAAAACGATACCCCTTTCCCCATACAGTTTTTACTACGCTATCACAATTTCCGCATTTTTTCATTTTGGATCTTAAATTTTTAATATGTACCATTACTGTATTGCTTGCTGAATTCACATAAACTTCCTGCCATACGCTTTCGAAAATATTTTCCACAGAAAACACCTTGTCCGGATAGGAAGCAAGCAACTTTAAAATTTGATATTCTTTTTCTGTAAGTTCCATGTCCTTTCCATTACACTTTACAGAATTGGAAAACATACAAATATCCAGCGAATTATAATGCAGCCATTTATTTTTCTGTAATTGATTACCAGTATAGTTCGTATTATATACACTGCACCGGCGCAATAATGATTTTACCCGTGCCATTAATTCCACATAAGAGAATGGTTTAACCAGATAATCATCCCCTCCCGCCGAAAATCCTTCCAGTTTATCCGTTTCAGAAGATTTCGCTGTAAGAAAAAGAATTGGTACATACCATGATTCTCTAATTTTTTTACAAACCTCAATCCCTGACATTTCAGGCATTATGATATCTAATATTACAAGAGATATGGTTTCATTTAATTTTTTCAGCCCCTCTCTCCCATTCTTTGCTTCAATAATTTCATATCCCTGGCTTTCAAGTAATATGCGGATTCCATTTCTAATATCAAAATCATCTTCTATGAGTAATATTATTTTATCTTTTTTTTCCATATATAACTTTACCTTTATTTTTTTCTAAGCGCAGTTGTTTTAATATACCCACTCCTACCTTTCCCATTTACTTTTGCCCAACCTTCTGGCATGTATGGAATCTAATATCTTCCATATTACTTTTATAATACCATACATTTCTTAAATAAATCATGAAGTAAATATGAAGTATTCTTATTTTTTATGTTTTAATTAAATATTTATATAATTATTTTATCATTTTTAATATAAATTCATTTATTTCATGTCTTTAATTATGATATTATATTAATGAAAACAAAACTCTTTGGACTACTTCGTTTTAGACGTACTCTTATAAATGATAGCAAATTTAACCAGACTGCAAAAGAACTGTCTTTAGATAGTACCGAAAAATCAAATCTGGCAACCATATGGACTTTTTTAAGAAAAAGAATGGGCTTATCAGCATCCCAGGCTGCTGGCGTATGTGGAAATTTATCTTTTGAATCCCACTTTTCAACAGATAATCTACAAGATGATATTTCAAGAATAGACCATGATCCTAATTATAAATATAACTCATCTGATCGCAAAGGTTATGGATTAATGCAATGGAGCGAAAAAATAGAAAAAACGAAACTTTTACAAACAGCTAATAACATGAATTTAAATGTATCCGATCTAAACGCTCAATTAGCCCACTTTCAAGAAGAAATGACATCTGGAATATATCGTAATAAATGGCCAAAACTTAAACAAAAAACTTCTACCAAAGATGTATGTGATTATTTCGAATCTGCCATGGAAGGGGCTGGAGAAGCACATCTTGATAAAAGAGAAAAGGATGCAAATATACTTTATAAATATTTAAAGGATCATTAAACCCTGCAATTTTGGAGGTAACATCATGCTGAAACATATTAAAAAAACATTTCTTCCCGTCATGCTTTGTCTTGTCCTGTGCACCTGTACCGCATGTACTTCTCGTTCCAAAGAGGAAACAGAAACTTCCGAGACAGAGACAGACAGCGCGGTCTCTGCTTACCAGAACGTATTACGGGAAATCAGACAAAACCATATTTTTCCGGGTACCGGCACCGAGTTTGCCTGGGAAGAATCACTGTCGATCTACTACGCAATTGTCGATGTCAACCAGGACGGCATAAAAGAGCTTCTGCTTGATTTTGATTATGATAGTGGTCCGGATGGCGGCATTACAGTGTACACCTATGATCCCAATGCACCTACTCTGGTTCATGAAATTGGAGGGTTCTATACTTTTTCCCGTTTTTACGACAATGGAATTGTGGAAGAGGATATTTCCCACGGAAGTCCTTACGGTGGCCCTTATTCCACCGCTGGTGCAGCCGACCCCACCACTTTCTGGCCTTATCAGGTATGGTCCTATCAGGCCGATGATGCCTCCTACACCCGAATAGGTTTTGTGACCGACTGGAATAAAAAAGAATGGGCAGACAGCATTGACGGATTTTCCTCATTCCCGGATTCCGCTGATAAGGATCACGACGGTATCGTATATCTCCTGACAAATGCCAAAGGAAAAGAAACCGCCATAGATGCTGCTGACCTGAAAAAGTGGGTGGATTCCTACCGTAAAGGTGCAAAAGAAATTCCCATCACCTATCAACGGCTCAAATAATGGCAATTATGATTGTGTATCAGGATCACAGGCTGCGTACCGCCCAACGCATCTTCGTGGATCGTGCCCGTCCGTTCTGCGCACACTCCTGCGCGGACGGACGCACCACATCCTTTGCATACTCCGAATAAATGCCTGCGCGACAGCCTTCTTTTAAAGCACGCTTTACCAGCTTGTCCTCCCCGGAATGGAATGTCAGAATCGCCACGCGGCCGCCCGGTTTTAAAGCACCCGGCAGCTTTTCCATAAATTCATAAAGCACCTCAAACTCTCGGTTGACATCAATGCGAAGTGCCTGAAACGTCCGCTGACAGGTCTTTTTGATGGTTTCTTTTTTATCCTTTTCCGGCAGAAAATCGAGAGTGTCTTCAATAATCCTGCGCAGTTTTGTAGTGGTATCCACGCGGTGTCCTTTGCGGATCTCATCGGTGATCGCTTTTGCAAGTTCCTCACAGTACGGCTCATCCGAATTTTCATAAAGCATTCCGGCAAGCTCGTCACGGCTGATCGTATCCAGACGCTCCGCCGCACTGATTCCTGCCTCCTGATTCAGCCGCAGATCAAGCGGTCCGTCCACTTTAAAGGAAAATCCGCGCTCCGGATTGTCGATCTGCATGGACGAAACGCCAAGATCTGCCAGAATAAAATCAAATCCACCCACTTCTTTTGCAATCTCATCGATCGTGCAGAAATTCTGCAGATGGATGGTCAGCATGTCCTCGCCAAATCCCTGCTCTGCCAGACGTTTTTTCGTCTTTGCCGATTCTACCGGGTCGACATCGGTCGCATGGATGTGTCCCTGCCCCTGCAGCTGCTCGAGCATGGCTTTCGTGTGACCTCCGTAGCCGAGTGTGGCATCAAAACCGGTCTGTCCCGGTTTGATCTGCAGGAAATCAAGAATTTCTTTTACCATAATGGAGATATGCATACCTGCCGGGGTGTTGCCTTTCTGGATGACATGCGCGATGGTGTCTTTGTATTTTTCCGGCTGTAGTTCTTTATATTTTTCTTCAAATTTCTTTGGGTATTTTCCTTTATAATGCACACGGCGCTTGTGCGGGGTCTGGTTTTCGTTTTCCATTTTTTATTCCTTTCCTCTCCTGTCCAGGTACAGCTCCTCTTACCATTTGCAAGGCAAAACTTTATATGAGGTTGCGAAGGTATTATTTGCAGAGTAATCTTTGAGCACTAATGATTTCAAATTTAATCTGTTTTCTATGAATACCGGTACAATTGTTTTTCTACCAGTTTACTTCCTTCATAAACAAGCCGAAGTGTAAAAAAGCGGTGCTCGTCTTCCTCGATCAGCAGTTTTAAAAAAATGGCATCTCCTTCCCAGGTCGGAAGCGCAAGCACTTCTTTTTTGTCCATCCACTGCAGATCGCCTTCATTGCACTCGATCAGCTCCCCGGTAAAACCATCCGCAGTAAACAGGCACATTTCTTCCGGCTCCGGCGCTTCATCACTGATGAATGTGATCAGCCCGCGGAACTGGTAGGAAGTCAGTGTCAGGCCGGTTTCTTCTTTTACTTCACGTAACAGGCAGTCCTCCGGTCCTTCCGTGCCTTCTGCATGTCCGCCTACACCAATCCACTTGTCTTTGTTGATGTCGTGCCGCTTTTTGGTGCGGTGGAGCATCAGGTATTTTCCGTCTTTTTCTATGTAACACAGGGTTGTCATTTTCATGGGATTTTCCTCGTTATTTCTCATATTTGTTCCATATGCTCCATGATAACAAAATTTGACCCGTTTTTTCAATCGAACATTTCATATTTTGACCCGTTTTTGATATATTTATTTTCTTTTTTTGCCCGTTTTTAAATTCCAGCCGAGTTATGGTGCTCATTTGAGGTATTCTCCAATCCGGTCAATATTATAAAGCGGGGTGTTTGTCATCCAGTCCTGCTCACGGAAATCCGACATGGAAGTCCGCACCGCATGCTTGGGATGATACTTCTCACAAAAAGCCCGCAGACTTTTTGCCCGCAGATTTTCCTCTGCTTTCACCTCTACCGGAATGACCGATCCGGGTGCCTGCAGCGTGAAATCAATTTCGCCTGTAGAATTTGCCGTTGTGTAATAATATGGTTCCACACCCAGTTCCGCTATCATCTGCTGCAGCACATACTGCTCCGTCAACGCCCCTTTAAACTCTGTAAAAATCCTGTTTCCATCAATGATAACGCTTGCATCCAGATCTGTCATGGCAAGCAGAAGCCCGACATCAAGCATATAAATTTTGAACGCATACAGATCCATGAAATCAACTTTCCCTACCGGAAAAGAAGTTCCCTTATAAAACGTTTCATTGTGCGTCCTCCCTGTCAGTGGAATTTATATGTAGCATTCCTTATTACTTTATATCATATTTCTTTATGGCAGAGCCGTCAACATTTTTAAGGACGTATTTGTGTTATGGTGCTACACTTTTCAGGACGTATTTATGTGATAGTGCTACACTTTTCAGGACGTTACTGTTTGCATAAATGTGGAAGGTTTTTGTTGCATCTCAGGCATTTAAATGCTATACTTGTCACAAAGCAAATACATATTTTTCCATAGCTTGGGCGGACAGTACTTGGCGAGCCGTCTATATCATATATTTTATTTTTTCATTTCAAATTATCCCGGAAAGTCTTGCTTTTAAAATTCAACTTTATTTTAACTTAATTTTGTTATAAGCAGGATTTGTATTGATATGGGATGTGTTGTCATACAGATTCTGTGGCTTACACAAGGAGGAGGTAATGCACGTGATGACATTAGACTATACATTTGAACGACGGCTGGAAATGCAGCGCGCCGAAGCAATTGAGGATGGCGAAAGGATCGGAAAAGAGATCGGGAAAGAGATCGGGAAAGAGATCGGGAAAGAAGAAAAATTGTCAGAGCAGATTCGTAAAAAAATTCAAAAAGGCAAACCTCTGGATCAGATTGCGGACGAATTGGAGGAAGTGCCGGAAACCATTCGTCCTTTATACGAAAAAATTAAGCAGGAAATGCTGCAATAAAATAAGGCAGTTTCCGAGGAGGAAATGAGTTTTTATCGTTCGTTAGCTGAATGATATGCTTATTTACAAAATTGAATATTGCTTACCTTCAAGTTTATTGTGTCAGGCACCAATTGTCCAATTGTTCTCTATTTCTATTGATGCAGCCACTTATGCGATGGTCGGATTTGTCACAGGTATACTACTCACAAAATATCTGCTTTGGTATGACGATAGAGTTAAGTAATTCTTAATATGAGGGGCTTACCTTGCCCCTCTATCCTTATTCTGTAACTACAATCATAGTTCTATTTTTCAATCCCAAGCACGGTATTGGCCTGCTCACCCTCCATATATTCAAATGTGATGGTATCTCCTACACCATAACGCACGATATCAAGGTAATCTACTACCGATACATCGTAAATATCGGAATCATTTTCGAGCAAAATATATTGGTGCGTATTTCCTTCTACCACTGCATCGGTGATTTTTGCAATCGTACCGGTTGCTTTCTTGACACTGTCGCTCTCTTTTGTTTCCGCATTGACACCATTTTGCTTCATCAGTTCCATATAGTTCTTTTCGCATTCACTGACAGAATCACCGGTTGCTACAATCTGATATTTCTGCACATTTACCATCGCATACATTTTTACCAGACCAGAATCATCCTTTAATGCAATGAAATAGGTCGGCTCATTTGTAATGTTTAATAACAGTGGGAAGGTTGCTGTATAGCCAAGGTTTTGCACCTTACCTTCCGCAGAGGACATCGCAGAATCTTCAATTGCGCCTTCTACCTGATAATATTTTGTCTCCATCGTTCTCTCATTCATCAGGACGAATCCAACGTTGGACTGATCACTTGTGATGGAGGTTACTCCGGTATAAACCCAGACATCATCATTCATTGCAAGGTAATTATAACCGTTCGTGGTGGTCAGACAATCCTTCTGTCCTAACACACTGTTGATAAATCCATGTTTTAAAGATCCATAATAATCATAAAGCTGTACCAATAAATCGGCAGAATAAACACGGTCTACCCAGCTTGGCACATCTTTTACCGCATAATCAGTGCACTCACCTGTCACAGCATTACAAAGCACAACTCTGCCGATGGTCTTACCTCCAAACAGACCAATCTTATAATCTGCAACACTGCAAATCCAGTAAGGCGTACCCTCCTCATCAATCTCAAAACTGATATCATCGAAAATATAGGTCGGATAACGAAATCTTAAATGACGCTTTAAGTTTCTATGAAAATGGTCATATGGCGTATATTTCATGCCTTCTGACAAACGAACCAGCTCCGTATCCTGCGTTGCCATATCAATCTTAATATAGGCTGGAATTCCTTCCTTCTGGTTCGTCAGCCACTTGATGGTATCCGCATAACGGAGCGGTGTCACACGGACCGGTTCCCCTTTGTAGTTAATCTGGGAATAAAGTTCACTGACTTCAAACTGCGACGCCATATCAACAAGACTACCCATCTTACGATTTCCCAGAATGGATGCTGAGTCACGATCTAACAGTGGAATCTGGTCATAAGAAATCTGTTTGATATCCTCGGTAAATTCCCCCTCTTCCACTTTTAAAAGTTTCTGATATTTTGCTGCATTGACAATCGGTGAGGACAAAATGGAGCCTGCCACATAAACCGCCAAAAACAGTAAAAAGACAATCACTCCAATCTTTAAACCTGTATATTCCTTAATAAAGGACAGTTCAATCTTGCTTTGTCCTGCTATCTTTGCCTTTCTTACAATATAAAGCACGAAAAGCACCGCCAAAATCAGAAAAATAAATTTCCAGGTTTCTGTTGCATGAATGTTAATTGCCGGAAGTGAAACATAATAAAAAATTGCAACAGCGATTACCACCAACAAAGCAATCACCAGTTTGACTTTCATCATTCCTTTCATCACGAATTCCCCTTTCGTTCGTTTGGTCGAAGCTGATATAAAAATTCTTCAAAACATACGCCATCTTGTTCCGGTATCAACAAGTTTATTGTGTCAGGCACCAATTGTTCCAATGTAAAACGTTTCATCGTGCGTCCTCCCTGTCAGTGGAATTTATATGCAGCATTTCTTATTGCTTTATATAATATTCCTTTATGGCAGAGCCGTCAACATTTTCAAGGACGTATTTGTGTTATGATGTTACACGTTTCAGGACGTATTTGTGTTGTCATATCACACGTTTCAGGATATGATTCTATCATGAAAGTAGGAACTATAAACTTACAAAGTTTCTGCTTTTGCAAATAACCGGTATGCTCTTGCAATTTTATTTTCTAAGTTCTATGATAGGCAGTTAGAAAGACAGGGTGATTTTATGCAGATCAGTATTCTTTTAATGGAACAGATTTTTGAACTTTTTCTCATGATTCTGATGGGATTTATTATTGTAAAGGCGGGAATTGTCAAGGAAGAAGACAGTAAGGTTTTATCCAAAATCGTACTGTACCTGATCATTCCATGCGTGATTATAAACGCTTTTCAGGTGGACTATACTAAAAAAACCGTAAATGGTCTTCTGATCGCGCTTGCTGCATCCGTATTGCTTCAGGTGGTTCTCCTGCTTGTCGTTTTCGTGATGGGAAAACTGTTTTCTTTAAATGAAGTGGAAACAGCTTCTATCTATTACTCCAACTCCGGCAATCTGATTGTTCCTATCGTGACATTTGTTCTGGGACAGAAATGGGTGCTTTACGGATGTGTCTTCATGAGCGTGCAGCTTGTTTTCCTCTGGACACACTGCAAGAAAATCATAAGCCGTGAATCTTCCTATGACTGGAAAAAAATCATTCTTAACATCAATATGATTTCCATTGCCATTGGTGCCATTTTATTTTTCACCAGAATCCGGCTGCCGGAACTCATTACAAATACGATCTCCAGTGTTGGAAATATGATCGGACCGGCCAGCATGATTGTAACCGGAATGCTTTTTGCCGGAATGGATTTGAAAGCAATTTTTGCAAATAAACGTGTATATTTCATATCGGCTCTCAGAATGCTTGTCATTCCTTTGATTGCACTGTTTCTCATAAAAATCAGCCATCTTGCCACACTGTCTGCAGATGCTCAAAAGATCATGCTCATTGTATTTCTCGCAGTAATCACCCCATCTGCATCTACCGTTACACAGATGTGCCAGGTGTACGGAAACGATGCACACTATGCCAGCGCGATTAACGTAGTGACCACGCTGTGTGCCATTGTGACCATGCCTTTTATGGTGCTGTTGTTTTCCTGTATTTAACGGTATATTTTCGCTTTTTTCTGCAATACCGGATAAAATCATACCATAAAAAGACAAGCACAGCCCCGATAACGATCGCTTTTACCACAAGCGGCATATGCCCGTCACCGAATCCAAACTCCACAATAAAAAAAACACTCAGTGCGATCCACAGTGCAAACCATACCCATCCAAACAGCTTCTGATTTTTGACCTTACAAAACAGAAACTGGAAAACCGGATCGCCACTCACTTTATAAAACTCGCTGTACTCCGAAAAATCACCGACAAGTTCCTCCAATTGCGCAAAGCTACGTCCCTTTTTCTCTTCTTCTTTTACATAGTTGAGGTAAAAATCAATATTTTCGCCATCGTAGGCATGATCTGCTGCAAGTTTCCGGCACAGGTCGATGGAACCCTGTATTTCCTGCTGCTTATTTAACAACTCCTGCAACTGCTGCCGGACAAGTTCCTCAGAAACCACCGGATCATCCAGCATCGAGGCAATTTTTTCGATGGGCATATTCATTTTCCGATATAAAATGATCTGTTTTAACCGCCGGATATCCTGTTCACTGTAATTGCGGTATTTGCTTTGGTCATTCCGCTCCGGTTCGAGCAGCCCCTTTCTTTCATAAAAGCGGATATTGCTGATGGTTAATCCGGTCAGTTGCGCTGCCTGTCCTATTTTCATCTGTCCCATTCCTTCCTTCTATATATTTGAAAATACAATTATCTCTTTCCCACCTCACGCCGTGCCTGGTCTGTAATTTCTTCTGGAAAATCCAGCAGTTCCATCAAATCTATGGCATTTGTTTTCCCGACGATCCCACGTCTGATTTTGTATGGAAAAACGATATCTTTTTCATGAACCTGACTATCAAAACAATAAGTGTCGTATCGGTTTTTTAAGGCATACACCAACTCCAGATCGTGTGTAGCAATCAGGAGAAAGCCCTGTTTCTGCACCATGTAGGATAAAATGGCATTGGATGCCACCAGACGCTCACGCGTGTTCGTCCCTTTTAAAATCCCGTCAATCACAAACAACATGGGCTCACCCGTTTCCAATTCATCGAGCATGCGCTTTAAATATTTAATTTCACGCATGTAATAACTCTCTCCCTGCAGCACATCATCCCGAAGTGCCATCGAGGTCATCACCTGTATTGCAGGCATTTTCATATTTTTTGCAACACAGGTATTGATCGTCTGTGCCAGAATCACATTGATGGCAACCGCTTTCATAAATGTCGATTTGCCAGATGCATTTGCCCCGGTCAGTACCACACCTTTTTTCAGGACAAAATCATTCGGAATTGCATCTGCCATAAGAGGATGACGGATTTTCTCCACACTGATTGCGCCATCACTCTGCAATGACGGACAGCACCATTGCGGCAGGCTTTTCCGAAAGGATGCGATCGCAATCTCCATATCGATTTCTCCTGCAAATGTATACAGTTGCATCGTCTCTTTTTTGCACGCGCGCAAAGTTTTTTGAATACGGTAAAATGCGACAACATCATGCAGCGTAATTCCCGCAATATAATCCCAGAGGATCCCCGTCACATCCCCGGATATGCTCTGGTATTTTCTAGTCTGCCAGCGCAGCATCCGGTGGGATAATTTTTGAGTTTTCTCCAATGCATGCAAAATTTCCGGTCTGTCCGGTTCCAGTTTTTTTACAATCCAGTTGCAAAAATCAAAAAGTTCTTTCAAACTGGATACCATAAACAAATTTCCCTCATATTTGCATTTTGTATGCAGATAAATAAGCAGATTGACTACCGCCACAACAAGAAAACCAGTTGCCCACAAATTACTTCGCAGCAAAATTGCCCCGATCAGACAAAAAGCCAGCAGTCCCTGCAAAAAATACAATATTGCACCGGGAATGACCAGTGGGTTAATTTCTTCCGTCAGGAAAAACGGCAGATAACAGCTTTCTTTCTGCTTGCCGATACGCATGAGTTTTTCTTCTATCTCTGTGCGTATGGATTCCCGGCGCGAAAAAAACGAAATCCTCTTTTCCATATCCTCACAGGACTGCCGTGTCTGCATATTGTGCAGGCGATGGTACAGAATCTGCTCTCCCATATACGTCCGGGTATGGTTGATCCGTGCAAATACACGATCCATCTCCAGGTCATTCCACGTAACGGTATCCACGCTTCCTGCACGTTGCCATTCTTCCTTCTTTACGCCCTGCACCACCAGCTCTTCATACATACGGATTTCGCGCATGCGCTTCTCCAGTGATTCCCACGCTTCCAGCTCCATTGGATTTTTCCCGAATTGTGCTTTTATTCTGTTTCTTCTTTTTTGCTTTTTTCCAATCACCCAGTTCATGATTTCCACCTCGATTTTTAAATTCTGGCAGAACTATAAACCATGAACCAGGATGAGAGTCAAGGGATTTTTACCAAAAAGACCGTTTCTGTGCCGTATAAATGCAGCGGTTGCCATTGACCAGAAATGCCACCAGGCAGACCGCAAAAAATGCAAGCCCATTTTCCACACCAAATACTTCCATTCCGATCAGAACCGGAGCCAGCAAAGTATTGGTTGCACTTCCAAACACCGCCGCGTATCCAAGTGCCGCGCAGACTATCGGTGGCAGTCCTGCCAGATTTCCCAGCACAAAACCAAGCGATGCACCGATGGAAAAAAGCGGTGTCACCTCTCCGCCCTGAAACCCGATCGACAAAGTCAGTACCGTAAAGAGCAGCTTCAAAATCCAGTCAAACGTATACAGTTCTCCTCCGGAAAATGCCTGCGCGATCAGATTGGTTCCAAGTCCGCAGTACCGTCCGTTCCACGCCAGAAAAAGGAACACCGCCAGTGGGATCGACACAAAGCCGATTCTCTTGTATGGATTTTCCAATACGTTTCCCATAAACTGTTTTACTTTTTGCAAAAGCACCGCAAACAGCCGTCCCGTCAGACCGAACAAGATTCCAAAAAGAATCAGATACGTCACCGTCTTTGTGTCCGTCAATGACAGGGTCTGCGAAAGAAGAACCGAAAATTTTTCCAGCCCCAGAGCATGCGAAGTTGCAGATGCCGTAAAAGACGCAATTGCCGCAGGAAGCAATGCGGAATATGCCATACTTCCACTCACCACTACTTCCATCGCAAAAAAGACTGCTGCAAACGGAGTCTGAAAGAGGCCTCCAAATCCGGCTGCCATTCCCGCAATCAATACTATCCTGCCGTTGTCCGGGAAGTGGAATCTGCGGGCAAACGCATGGGAAAGTGTAGCACCGATCTGCACGGCAACGCCCTCGCGCCCCGCACTTCCGCCAAACAGATGTGTGATCCATGTACCGGCCATGACAAGTGGAATGAGTGCCAGTGGAATCGACTCCCGCTTTCCCTGCCCGGCTTCCATGACAAGCGTCATTCCTTTTGACGCCGTCTCATTGAAATGCCGGTATAACCAGACGATCCCAAGCCCTGCCAGCGGCAGAAACGGCAGCAATACAACTACATGCGCCGAACGAAAATCTGTAATAAAAAGTAAAACACGACCAAATACCGCGTCAATGGCACCAATTGCAATGCCAAGGAGCAGCGCAGATAGCACATACAAAAATGTTTCTTTTGCTTTTTTCTTTAATCCCTGTAAATCATGTGACGGATTCATGGTTTTCCTCTTCTTTCATAATCCCTTTTTCGTCTCTTACATGCGACATATGAACAATTGATTTACTGCTACATCCATCCTGCATCAATCCTTCCCCTGCACATCCTCAAAATCTTACAGCAAATAAAAAAAGCCGATGGTCTCTGCGATCAAACAATCGTAGAAGTCATCAGCTTATCGTTCAGCAGTTCAGGGAAATTCCCTTGGGAGAACTTCATTCCCATTGACAGATTACTCCTTTCCCCATAAAAAATCAAGAAAAAAAATTTTGGACCACATGTTACAATCTGCTGCTTTTGTAACTTACATCCCGGATTTTTCATTGCTACAATAAGGGTATCATGAATGTATGCAAAGGAGACGATTACAACTATGGCAAACAGAATTATGTTAAATGAAACATCTTATCACGGCGCAGGTGCAATTCAGGAGATTGCAACCGAGGCAAAAGCACACGGATTCCAGAAAGCTTTTGTCTGCTCTGATCCTGACCTGATCAAGTTTGGTGTAACCAAAAAGGTAACAGATGTACTGGACAAGAATGGTCTTGTGTATGAGATTTATTCCGATATCAAACCAAATCCAACCATCCAGAATGTCCAGCACGGTGTACAGGCATTCAAGGATTCCGGTGCCGACTACCTCATTGCAATCGGCGGCGGCTCTTCCATGGATACTTCCAAAGCCATCGGTATCATCATTGCCAATCCGGAATTTGAAGATGTGCGCAGCCTTGAGGGTGTAGCCCCGACCAAAAAACCATGCGTACCGATCATCGCTGTTCCGACCACCGCTGGTACTGCGGCAGAAGTTACCATCAACTACGTCATTACCGATGTGGAAAAGAAGCGTAAATTTGTATGTGTTGACCCACACGATATGCCAATTATCGCAATCGTAGATCCTGAGATGATGTCTTCCATGCCAAAGGGACTTACTGCTTCTACCGGTATGGATGCCCTGACACACGCCATCGAAGGATACACTACAAAAGCAGCCTGGGAAATGACAGATATGTTCCACCTCAAAGCCATTGAGCTGATCTCCAAATCCCTGCGCAGTGCCGTTGCAAACGAAAAAGAGGGACGCGAAGGCATGGCACTCGGCGAGTATATCGCAGGTATGGGATTTTCCAATGTCGGACTTGGAATCGCACATTCCATGGCACACACACTCGGTGCTGTCTATGACACTCCACACGGTGTTGCCTGTGCAATGATGCTCCCAATCGTTATGGAATACAATGCCGACTGCACCGGTGAAAAATACCGTGATATTGCACGCGCCATGGGTGTCAAAGGTGTCGATGAAATGTCTGTGGACGAATACCGCAAGGCAGCAATTGATGCCGTACAGCAGCTTTCCGTCGATGTCGGAATTCCGACCAAACTGGAAGCACTGAAGGAAGAAGACTTACAGTTCCTTGCAGAATCCGCACATGCCGATGCCTGCGCACCTGGAAATCCAAAAGATGCCAGTGTGGAAGATCTGAAAGCTCTGTTCCGTAAACTGATGTAATTTCTTGCAATTCAATATAAAGTAGACTGTAAAAAGTCACTGATGAAAAAAACGCCAGTTCCGGCAAATACCGGTTCTGGCGTTTTAAATTATAGACAAAGTGGAAGCATTTTACAGCTTCTTTCTATATTAATCCCAGTTTTTGAAATACTTCCCTCAGCCGCACAGGCATGGATTCGGTCAGCGCATGTGCCAGCTCTTCTGGCGTACATTTCCGATACCCGAGCACCCACTGCACCGTCATATAAACCGAACCAAGACAATACATTTCCAGTTCAAACTGCAATTCGGTGGAAATCTTTCTTCCTGTCCGGCTTTCGATCTGCTTTGTGTAAAACTCCTGAATCAGTTCAAAATCATGATCTCTCAGGCAATTCTGCTGATCATTTTTGAATGCCGCCCGAAAAAACAACTGCTCCATCTGAATGTATTCAAATTTGTTGACAAGGCTCTCGTAGACGGTTCTTCCTTCTCCCATGTGCTCAAATGATTCCAGCAAAATCTTATCAAAATACCAGTTGATCAGATCATATTTATCCTGAAAATTCCGATAAAATGTCTGACGCGTCAACCCACAGGTTTCTACAATTTCTTTTACGGTTATTTTTTCTACCGGTGCAGTGCGCATACATTCTTTCATGGCATTTGCCAGTTTGTAGCGCACACCGTCATTCTGCTTTTGTGGTTCCATGTTTCCCCCAGTCTGGCAAGTTTCTCTTTTGGTTTATTATTGTCTATTATACTATATCTGCATAATTTTTTCATCTGTTCGTTTTCTTTTAAATTGCTGTTTAACTGCGTGGTCTGGGACCTTTTGGGTTTGGCAGGAGGGACGGATTTGTGGGGAAGTTGGTTTGGGTATAAGGTTTCTCGATGCGACGGAAGAAGTGGGACATTCTCTTTCTACAGAAAAATTTGCAAGTTAGCGCCGATATTGATTTCAGGTAAGTTTGACAAATATTTTACTTTTATGCCATTAGCGTTATGTGATGGAACTACGGCGCAGTTGCAACTTTGTTCTTCCGAAAGAAATGTCCCCCTTCTTCCTGTTGGCTGGAGATAATATAATTGAGAAACATATTTTCGCAAATCCTGTCTGTGGAACAAATATAAGGGCACCAGAACTTGCAGTTAAAGGCGCTCCCGGAAGGAAATGCATACAATGAGTGTTTACAGTAAAGTGATAAATGTTTGGGAAGCTTGACTTGCTAATAAGTGGAAATTTCATTGCCGGTATTTTGTGAAACAATCGTTCTATTGAAGCCTTTATATGATCGGGCATTATAAACTTATAAATAAAGGATGGGTTCTATATAATTAAAATTCATAGGAAAGATGTCATCGTGGCAGATGAATAATATTTTTATTATAATCTCTTATATCCTCTCATATCGTCTCAAGGCTTGATTTTACTGGCTTTATGGAACTTTTTCAAAATCATGTATTCTCTCATATTTTCTCATAAAATCTCATATTTTTGAGAAATCAGGGGTACAAATGGGGGGCAAATACCAAAACGTACCCCTACACCTTTGCATTATTTACAACATTTAAATTGCAGCAACTCTCTTCATCTCCGCCTCTGCATCCTCAAATTTCACATGCGTATATATGTTTAATGTCACGCTGATATCAGCATGTCCCATGATATACTGCAAGCTCTTAGGATTCATTCCACTCTTTGCCATCTTTGAACAAAAGGTATGTCTGCATACATGAGGTGTCACCTTCGGCATCTGTACCTTGTAAATTCCATTGTACTTCTCAAGGATGTGCTGGAAATACTTTTCCCAATGGAGTGCTATCGTCACCATCCTTTACAACAAAGCAGACGGCAGGAAAATCCTGCCGCCCACCGCACTCATCTTATTTCAGATTTTTCATGCGTTCCTCATGGTATTCCAGATCACGCTGTTCCTTTTCCTGCTCTCTCTTCTCACGTCTGCGGTCAAAGATAAAGCTCTGGATGGCCGAAACCAGGAATGTGATGCTGAAGCAGAGCAACATTGTCATAGATTTTCACCTGTCCTTTCTTATGCGAGGAAATCGTCCTCATCTGCTGTATCTGCAAAATCATCCTCAACGCGGGACTTGCCGCCAAGAGGTTCGCCGTCTGCAATCTTCTGGAGATTGTTCAGGCCGCAGGCAATGCCCTTGTTGCCATTAGAGTTAAAAGCGTAGAAGTTGATGGATGCACGACCATACACACCGCTGTATACTTCACTGCGGTCAAGAATCGGCTGACGGTCAGCATCTACAATGCCGGGAGCTGTCGCACTGTTGGCATTGATAAAGTAGCTGTCTGCGTAAGCCGCATCATCCGGACGCTCCAAATCGCCGTCACGAAGCGGATTTTTCAGTACCGAAAGTGCAGGTACGCTCTTTCCGTTGCCCTTCAGCTTGGATTCACCCTCAGTGTAAGCCGCCTGGATTGCTGCCTTGATTTTGTTTACGGTTGCGGTATCACTCTTCGGAATGATGAGGGATACGCTGAACTTCGGAGTGCCGCCGTTGATGCTCTTGGCATCCCACACATTGGCATAGCTCCAGCGGGTCTTAGGCCCGGTGATTATCTTGGTCGGATTCATAAAATTCTTTGACATATCAGTTGTCCTCCTTAAAATCATTTGCTGCTGTATTCATTGCCGGACACTTGTCCGACACAGGTACTAAAGTTGGCTTGCCCTGCGGTTTCTCGATCAGACTGCCGAGCAGTTCTTCAAATTTTGTCTTGCCGAGCAGTTTTGTCATAGCGGTGATGCCCAGAACCTTATGTTCATATGGGTCATATCCTGCCGACTGCACTTTGTCTGCTGCGGCTGTTTCATTTACATATCTGCGGTTCGAGCGCCCTTCGACCAGTTTCCACCCTGTCCACTCTTTTCCGCTGACTGCCTGCTGGAGTGCATATTCCTTGATGTCTCCCACCCAAGAAACAAGCTCGTCTGCTTTGGAAAGAATGACCTCTATCTCTTCATCTTCCAGGTTGGCAGGCATCTCAAAGTCATAACGAGCAAGTTCTAGGTTGTACTCTGCACGCTTCCGGCAGGTGGCTTTTACTTTGCAGAACTGGCAGTGGCTTCCGGCTTTGAATTCACCCTCGCCATTTGCCGCAAGCTGTGCGGCAGGGGAAAATACCTCATCCGCCCACTTAAGAAGTTCTTCTTTTGAAATGGTGTATGTGCTGATATTGTCTCTTCGCGGCTGGAAGATCGTCATCGCCACCTCGGTGATATCGTAAATACCATCAAACAGAGCCAATGCTCCCAATGCGTAACACATCATCTGCGGATTTTTTTCTGCAGAAACGAGAATCCCGACTCCGTATTTCATGTCAATAATTGTCAGCATTTCATCTGCCACAATCACGCAGTCCCCGGTGCCAAATCCCTCAGGCACCCACTTGGAAAAGTCCAGACACTGTTCTATCAAAACAATTGGATCCCTGCATTTCTTTCTGGATGCTTCCACCTGTTCCAGCACATACTGTGCATACATATCGGAACAGTCCGCCATCTCCTCATCGAAGTAGGTCAGGGATTCGGTTGGATCTTTTACTGCCTGCCCAAGCAATTTTTTTACCTTGAACTCGCACAAACTGTGTGCGTCCATTCCCTGCATGGCAAATTCACTGGACACATCCTTTTCTTTTGCACAAAGGAGTGCTGACGGCGGGCAGGCAATCCACCTGTGACTGGATGATGCTGATAGGACTGCGTGTTTATCCGGCATTTCCAATCACCTCCGCATCCGCAAGCAGTGCTTTATACTCTGCCGGGTCAACTGCAGAAAGCTTATCCGCACCATGCTTTTTCAGAAGCTCTTTGACCTGTTCGGTAAATCCGGCTCTCGACTTATCTGCCAAAACAGCTCTGACTTCTTCCAGCGTCAGCTCTTTTTTCGCAGGCGGCTCCGGCTCCTTCATCTTAGCAGCACTCTTTTTTATAGGCTGCTTTTCCAGTTCTGTCGAACTGAACAGCTCTGTCAGTTCCTCTGAGATACCGATAAGTGTTTCACCGCACTTTTTCAGTTCATCCACGAGCATAGACAATTCGCTTACTTTTCCCATGTGGACTGCCTCCTTCCATATTCAGTTTTCCATCGCCGGCAGAAAGCCTGTCTGCGCTTCTTCTTGACACGACACTGATTGCAATGAAAACATCCGACAGTTCTCTGTCGAGGTCACTGCTCTCGCGGCATCCTGTGCCTAATCTGCATTTGGTTGTCATCATGTTTGACACCGTCCTTTCCGAGCGGCTTTACTGCCCCTCTGAGAGTGAAAGGACATCCGGGTCTGTTTTAAGAACCGCAGTTTTGAAAAAATATAAAAAACCTGCTGTGGTGCAATGATATGTACCACAGCAGGCATCTTCCTTATCTGAAATCCTTCAGTCTGGTGCGGAGCTTCAGAAAAATACGCTGTTTACGCTTGCCGACACCACGCTGGCTCATACCCACAGCCTGTCCGATCTGCGTTTCGGTGCAGTTCTGGCTGTACAGTTCCATGATGGTACGGTCGATTTCTTCCAGCTCGTCCAGTGCGTTATGCAGTTCCTCAAGCAAAACCTTCTTCATATAATCAGCTTCAATATCTGTAGCCTGATCGGCTGTCTCAAACTCTGTATCTTCGTAGAGCTGATCCAGTGACACTGGCTTCATTTTGCCCTCGTCTTCCTGTTTGCTTGCCCTCTGATTCTGCTTGTCCTCACGCCACAGCGGACGCATATATGCGTAATACTGCTCCTCCGTAGCCGGAACCATAATGACTCTCACCGACTTGTTTCCGATTTTCGTCCACTGTACCTCTTCGCCATTGATATTGAATGCCTTGATGATTTCTGGTGTTACCTCCATTGGGATAAAGTACTTTTTGTTTGTCTGTAGATTGTCCATAGCGCAGACCCTCCTTCGGTCTCATACCGAAGTGAGAATCCACACAGGACTTCCCATAATTGGCCATAAGAATGAATCCTCACTTCTTAACTGGCCAACCGTCCCGATGGGTTGACTTTATTCAATTGTTGTCCGTCTCACCGCTTCGGGCATCCTTGATCAGGGGATGAACGCTGAGACGCCAGAACATAGTTTTGTTCTACTTAAAGTATAGGGAAAACGAAATAGTAATGGAAGATAGCAAGATTGTACATTACTTTTATTGTCTAGTAATGTTATTTGAGTTGATTTATAGATGGCTTTTTAGTATAATCCTAAATATACATATAATTTGGCATTATTTATTTGAGACAAAAAAATAATGCCAAATTGCATGACTTTCACTTCAAGAAGAGGACTACATTATGCCTGAAATTAAAGAAAATTTTTATGAAAACATACTGTTCAAATTTGAAAGCTGCTCTTGTGATTGCGTAGAAGACATTGAGCATATAACCCCAGGCATGGAGCCTAAGCGTACATTTAAACTACAGGCACATCCAGATCAAAAAAGAGTATTCGGATATGCCGCCAAAAAGGGCTTAGTCCGCATTTCCGATAATGGATCAATAGAGCAATCTAATATTCTGGGTGAACTTATAGCATTACCTGGAAAAGATTCAAAGGAAATGGCGCACTTTATGAAAGACAACGGATTCATCTTTCCTATATCGTCAATGGGCTATCAAGAGATTGATGAGCTGTCACTTTACAATATTATCGATAGATTACGACTAACTGTTGAACTGATGACAGCGGCAAATGAAATACACAAGGATTATCTAAAAATATTGCAGCTAACTGTAGTGTTGTTATTTGCAAAGAATTTTTCGTATGAAACTGACATGGCTGATATAAAATATATTAGCTGCCATCATTCATACGTGGATTTATTGCAGAATCCACCCATTATTCTTTCGCAAATGCGCAAGCAAGAAGAATTTGACGGTGATTTTTTTACAATAAATGACTCTATATTTGGCACTTATTCTTTCAATATATCTGAATATAATGATATTATAGGTGGCTACTCCTCCGTTCCCGGATTTAAATCTGATATATTCAAAAACATCACTGCAATGTATGTGAACGGCGAAGATACCGGCATGAATAGAAAAATCACAGAAGTTTTATTTCATTTTTTTCATGAGATTGCAGCCATTGACCTTTCGAATTTGACTTTTTGTACTGATCCGCACATTGAAAATCTCAGCAACAATTTGAAAGCCGGTTTGATTGAGATAGCTGATTATATAGTCGGTGAAGAAATCAATGCCAATCTCGGAGGAATACACCCAGTGTATAATACTAAAACTATGTCTCCCTCCTGGAAAGTTGATTCATTGTTATGTGCTGCTTATTTTTCCATATTTTATTTAAGGCCTGATTTAGAATTATACCGTCCTTGCGACAATCCTCGCTGTGGAAAATACTTTCTGGTACGAACAACCTCCACAAAGGTCAGATACTGCAGCACAGAATGCTGTAATCGAGTCACCCAGGACAGATACAGAAAAAGAAAGCGTGAAAAAGAACAAAACTGAAAAAATCCCTTTACTCGGACAATTCCAAGTAAAGGGATTTTTCGCTTTTTATTATTCATTATGTACACCGTATGGTGCTGGTGATTCTGCTACCATTGATGCAGGCCTGGTAGGCATAGTAGTATATGTAACAGGGGAGGATGATGGTACTATCGGATTTTCTCCTGTTGATTTGATCTCATCTCTTCCCAAAACAACTTCAATACATTCTGCAAGAGCCACCTTTTCCTTCAACGGTTTTCCTGAATAGTGATACATAAGATATCTGGTGTCCATAACAATACCCTGAATTCGCTCATACGGTTTTTTATTATATCGCCAGTCTCCAATGGCTTCTCCAATATTTCCTACAAAAGAATTCAGCTTAAAATAGTTTTCTTCCATATTGTACGGCATAATAAAGGCATTAAAGAGTGAATCTGTTTTCACGCCTTTATACTTTTCAAGATACTCTCCGTAGGTAATCTGTTTATTGATAGATGATCCATTCGGCAAATGGTCTGGAATTCCTGTTCTTCCGTATTTATAACACTTAGCATCCAAGATGTAATATTTGTCATTATAAATCATAATGGTATCCGGCATCAGTGGATGCTTTTCTTTATATTTGCCATAATCAAGCAGCCATCTGGAACGTGGAAAATATTTTTCCTTATCCCGTTCTCCAAATGCTCTATCTATCAATTTTTCCCACACATGGTCAAAATCATCTGTGCCAAAATAGAACTGCTTATCTGATGTTTTCTCATCCATGTATTCAAGCATATCCTTCATTCCCTGAAAGAGCCGCTTTTTCTTATCATCGTAGGTGCTTGCAAGTTTAGAACGGACTATTTGAATTGATGTCTTAATATCCGGGTATCCGCTCGGTTTTTCAGGTTTATACGGAACATAAAGCCAGCCCAATCGTTCAAACGCTTCATACACACAGTATTTGTTAATCTGCGTTATGAGCTTTGTGTCATTTGGCGTAGTGGAACGCACCTCAAAATTTGTATATATAAATGAACTGACTCCGTTTTTGCACTGCACCAGCGGCATTTGTTTTCTTGCAGTCCTTGCCCAGTCTTGCTTTCCAGTCGGAGCCACTTTATATGTTTGTTCCGTTTCTACATAATATTTTCCACCAATATCAAAATAATACTCTATCACACTTGTGTATGCATTGATTGGAAAATCAACAGATTGTGGTGCAGCAAATTTGTTAACCGCAAGCAGTCTGTCATCTCGCGTTGTGAATTCGGACAGAACCTGTATAAGATGCCTGATATCATTCCTGATTGCTTTGTCTTCGTCTGGTAATTGATATCCGATAGGGAAATAAACCATCGCATCATCGGTATCGGCCTTAATGCCGACAAAGCGGTCTCCATCTTCATTTGTATTCACATGGCAGTGATCTTTTATATTAAATTCTGAAAGCTTTCCAAAGGCTTCATCTAAATCCATATCAACTCACCGCCTTAATCTTCCAGATTTGTGAATGCACTCCTCACATTCTCCTTAAACATCTTAAACCTATCAAGTTTTTCAGCATACATAAATGCTCGAATAACCTGTTCCAGACTTTGGTACTCTGTTGTTTCAAATATAATCTCTCGATTAAATTTAAAGGCATCATCCCACAAATACTTAATTACCTTTTCTGGGAATTTTCGATTCTGCTTCATCGCATCTCGTACTTCTGCAAGTCTTGCTTTCTCAGTATCTGTGAGCTGCTTATGACTTTCCTTTTTACGCAGACTGTCATATTCTCCATCTGCAAGATCCCCCATTCTTTCATCAAACTTCAGATCTCGCAGATGTACAAAATATGCACCCAGACGCTTATCTTCTGCTGATGTCATTCTGGCACCGTTTCCTACCACAATCTTGTTGATTTCTGTGCAGAAGTCTTTCCAAGTCACAGAAGTATCCAAAATAGTCGCATCTGCCAACGATGGATCTACATTTTCAAAATTATTTTCAATAAGACGCATATCCCATCTGCGCTGGAATGCTGTATCCAAAGTAAACACATTCTGGTCGGATGTATTCATTGTTCCAATTATAGAGAGGTTCGATGGAATTCGCACTTTATTCTTTTCATCACCATATACAATCTTTGCAATATTGGCATTTGTGATACCATACTCACTTGTTCCGATAGGAAATCCATCGTCATCAACCTCGCGGTATTCGACTTTTCGATCAAGTAATTGAAATACCTCGCCAAAAATAGCAGGCGCATTGCCACGATTGATTTCTTCGATGATAAGGATATATTCCGTAGTCGGATGATTATACGACTCTCGCAAAATATTGGTAAATGGACCCGCTGTAAATTTATAGCTTACCTGACCATTATCATCAACTGCCGGTAAGATTTGGCCAATGAAATCGGAGTATGTGTAATCCGGATGAAAAACAAGTCTCTCAACCTGACTGCCTGGTTTACAATACTCATGTTCGATAGTATAGCTCTTTCCGGAACCCGGAACTCCATAGAGCAATACATTACATCCTGTCGTCAAGCGATTAGCTTCATATTCTTGCGGAGCAATGCCTTCATTCGCTGCGTCAACATCTTCTAACCCAATAACTTTTGTTGCGGACAAACGCAAAAAGGTATCCACTCTTTCTTGGTACGCTTCTAATTCGGCGGCTTTTTGTTCGTTAGTACTAACAACTCCATTTGAATATTTCAAGAACGGATTTAGTCCATCCGACAGTAGCGATTTTAGAATGCGTAAGGAGCCCTTAGCTTCTTTATCCCCATTGATATCAACTGAGTCGTGTGTCTCTAATAGTTTTCTGTATAAACTATTCTGATTAAATATAACGTCTCGCTCTCCATCGGTAAGTTTAAATACAGCTCCCTCCGATAGAACAGACAACATTTGGCACAGTTGCTCTTCGCATTCTGGATCACTATTAATATTGAACCCTATCCACGCCAGCAATACTCTGACATAAGCATCCCGGTTGCTTTCAATCAGGCAGTGAATAATATCAGCATTTATTGTGTAAATCAGTTTTTTAGGGTATCTGGTACCTCCAGTGCGTTCAGCACTTGCTGCCTTGTTTTCATCAACAAAACTGACTTTTGCAAGTTTCCAGACAAGCTCAAATGCAACAATTAGTGCTTCCATTTGAGATTTAAACAACTGATTCTCATTAATTGCGGATATCAGCGTTTCATTGTCAATCTGGTCTTCTGTACAAATATCTGCCAAGTAATCAATGACCCACTGATCCAAATCATCTGTCATTACAATTCCATCGTTATTTTGTACAGAATAAATTAACTCTGAAGGTCTGTCGGCACATTCCCACAGTAAGATAGCCAGTGCAATTGTACTTTTAACATGAGGAAGTGATGATTTGATTCCAAGTTTTAAGTCAAGCTCATCATATACCGATATATTATCTGGTCTGTTCATTCTTTAATTCCTCCTTCATATCCTTCATAATTACCTCGGCAACAGCCGCAGCCAATAAAGGTGGCACAGCATTTCCAACCTGTTTCATTTGAGATCCCTTGTTTCCAACAAAACGAAATGTATCTGGAAATGATTGAATACGTGCGGCCTCTCTAACTGTAATCGCTCTGTTTAAAAATGGATGTGTAAACTTTCCTGAAGACGGCGTATCAAATCTTGTTGTAATAGTGACTGATATTTCATCTTTTCTCATTCGAGTCCATGTTCCACTATAAATCGACTTGGTAAGATGCTCTTTGGGTAATACCTCTCTTCCTGCATTCGGTGGAATCAGAGCAAGTCTCTCTAAGGCTAATGCCGAATGCTTGGTCGCAACATGGTTGTATAATACCTCTGAATTTTTCCTAAGAAGTTTTTCATATTCACTTTCGGGCGGCATTTTGTATGCTTGCTCGTCTTGTCCTTCTCCAGACTCAAGAAATGCCAAGTCACTAATTGCATCCCAAATCGTAACTGTATTGCTCTTTGGCTTCGGAAGGCATGGTGCATCTCCTCCTAATTTTCCAATAATTACAGCTCTACGGCGGTTCTGTGGTACTCCATAATCAGATGCATTCAATACACCATATTGTAATGAATACCCCATACCGTTGAATAATTCTTCTATCTCTTTGCGGAAATATCCACCTTCGGCGGTAAGCAGATTTGGTACATTCTCCATCACAAAATACTTCGGAGAAACAAGTTTTACCACTGCAACATAGTATTTAAACAAAAAATTTCTCTCATCATGAATGGTTTTTCTCTGACCTTTTTGTGAAAATCCCTGGCAAGGCGGACCCCCAATAACAACATCAACCTTTCCCTTATACGATCCAAAGGTTTTATCTAAATCCAGCGAAGTTATATCTCCGACAATCATTTTTGTGTTTTTGTGGTTTGCTGTATATGCAGCAGCAATTGATTTATCATATTCATTTGCCACAAGCACATTGAATCCTCGCATTTCAAATCCAAGCGATAAGCCACCTACACCGGCAAATAAATCAATTACTGTTGGTTTCATTTGATTTTCCCTCTATTCTGGACTTTGCAATTTCAAAATAGTCCTTATTCAATTCGACTCCAATGAAATTTCGTCCCGTTCTCTTAGCAACAACACCTGTTGTTCCACTTCCCATAAATGGATCAAAAACCCACTCGTTTTCATTGGATAATATTTCTACAAAATGTTGTATTAAACTTTCCGGCTTTTGTGTTGGATGCTTACCATATCTTCTTTCTCCATTCGGAGTAACCGATGTCTCTATAAAATCATGAATCAAAGCTCCACTATTATTAAAGGTTCCGGTTCGAGTCTTGTATGTGAAATATATCCAAGCTTCTGTTGAATTTACAAAATGCAAATTCATGTTTCTTGGCATTGGATTTGTTTTATGCCATATGCCCGTCGTCTTATAGTAAAAGCCATGTTTTTCAGCCAACCGAATGATTGTTTCCACTTTAATAATTGCCATAAATACAATCATTGTACCGCCTTTTCTCATGACCTTTGCCGCCGCCTTGAAAAAGTCATCCATTGATTTTTCCCACTCATCAAATTCCATATCGTCCCAACCGGCAGAACCAAAAAAGTTATCTCGCATTTTGCTAAGATTGGTATCTCTATTCTTCATGAAATTTCCAAGGTTGTACGGAGGATCTGTAACAATCAGGCTTATGGATTTATCCTCCACTTTTTTCATAGCTGCTATACAGTCCTCGTTATATAATCTGATCTCAGGCATCGTAATTCTTCCTTCCTAATGCATTGATGATTACTCTGCGCTTTTTCCACTGGCTATCCATTCATCAAGTTCAGAACGCTTAAACTTCCAGAGTTTCCCCACACGATGTGCCGGAATGTCTGGTTTTTTCTTTATCCAGTTGCGCAAAGTGACTGTCTTTATTCCTAAATACGCCGCAGCATCATCAATACTTATGTAATTGTCATCCATTAAATTATTATCAATCATGTAATCACCTCTGCGGTTTGTGAAATAAACGCAAAAATACAGATTATATTATACCTCTTTCTGAATCAAGTCTCAAGTAGTTTTCTGATATTTTATCGTTTTATCTGTTATTTCATTATATTTGCTGATACTTGCTTGATTGCACACACCGAACGATAACCAACACCCTCTACACGATAGCTCACTTTGAACGATACCTCTTTCTGCTATCGTTCGTTGTTTGCACCCACTCATTCTCCCAACCGCTATCTGCTGCTCATCAAGCACTGCAAAAAAGGCAAAAAAAGAAGGCTTCAGAAATCAAGTATTTCAAAAAGCCTTATATCAAGCGATTTTTAGCATATTCTGTTGTCTGTGCGTATCGTATCTTTGTATCAATCCAATGGTCTTTATTTCCAAAAGTATTCCGTTCTTTGGTTCAAGGATATTTACAATCATTTTTACCAGTGATTTTGGGGTAAAGAATACACCATCGTCAGACGCAATGTTTTTTGCAAATTTATTCAGAAAGTACTCGTAGATACGTCCGATTACATCTCCACCCACTTCATCCAATGCATTGTTATTAAAGATTCTGAGCAACTCACCAAGAAGCTCATCCGAGAAATCAGTGTAGCTTTTCGGAAGAACACCTGTCAGCTGGTCACTCTGCTGTTCCACCAACTCCATGGCGTTATTTACCACTTCACCCAGGCTCCCCAAGGTCTGTCCTGATACATTCAATAGTCCCAAAGAAGCAACATTTTCCGGAAGATTTACCAGATAATCAAACTGCGCCATTTCAGGAAGGAACAATGCTCTCTTAGCCGTGAAATCACTTGCCTCCACCGGCATCTTACGACCATTTCTTACCGGCCTATCCTTTAATATTTCTTCCTCAACCATTTTATATCTGCTGTATGCATATCTAAGGAACAACAGGCCCAGTACAGGCATACAGTACTGATTCGATGTAAGCTTTGACCCCGCACGCAGTAGATCCGCAGACTCCCACAAATCTGCTTCCAGCTTCTTAATACTTGCGTTTGTAATTAATCACGCTCTGTACTATATAATTTCTCGCTTATCAAATGCTTGATATTATCTGGAATCATTTTATTCTTATCTTCTACCAATAATGTATCATACTTTGCAATGCTTGCATCTTTGGAGAAAATAAAATCAACGATTTCCCCATCCTTACTCTTTTCGACGGATGAATCCTCCACTCGAAGTGACATAGGAAGAAAGAAGTCATTAATCTTATTCCCATTAACATCTATATTTTCTGTAAGTCCCAACGTAAATTCCAGATTAGTTACACTCACCTTGTATATGATTGTAACTGTCTGCATATCTTTAAGGATACATACCATATCATTTGTCAACTCTGGTATTCTCTTTAAGCAAGGCAGCTTCTTTCTTGCATTTGCATAAGGATGTCTTGCATCAAAATAGAACTGGCTATTTGTAAGTTTTGCCTTCTTTGCATTTTTATAGAAGTCCTTTGCCGAAAGTTTTGTCTCGACTCCTGTTAAGTGAAGAAAATGATCTACTGGAAAAGAAACTTCAAAAAAATCTTCCCCATATACATATAGAAATGCTTTACCGGCCAAACTCTGACTATATATTGCAGCTGAATCTATAATGTCCTGTCTAATTGCATTTTTCTTATCTGCTTTTGTCGCCATTTACCCCTCATATGTAAAGAGGAGTGTGATACTTAACCACACTCCTCTAAAAATTTCTTTTGAAAAAGAGTTTTCTGCTGGTTGTCAGCCTCGGTACCCAATTAAAATACCCATAACGACGTGGAAATCATTAAGTCCCCCACGTGGACTACAACTTTATCCAAGCTGCCAAGCTCGATGCCCAGTTAAGACATCTAATGAGATGGAAAGTTATCCTGCTCCATCTGCAGCCCAACTTTTAACGATGCTCTTACATCGAGAACATTTCTGTTCCTACTTTTAGTATACTCAATTCAGTGAAAAAATCAACCCCTACTGGGTATTTCTAATTATTTCCAAATGTCCCCTTTTCAAAATCTATAAAATAAACTCCTTGTTTTAGGGACCTCTTTCTTGATTTTTGATAGATTTTGATTGGATTAGAAAACAAAAAAGTCTTACCTGGTTGCGCATGAAAGTCAGAGGCGTGGTGAGCTCTGTTATTACTAATATATAACTTCTGTTACTGCTGTCAAGAGACTTTTTTTATCGAGGGCAGTCAATTAACAAAATTTTGCCTTTCTAGGAACCCGTATAAAATAGGGATACAACAGGGGGTACAAATCACTTTCCACTTCCCACAAATCTTTGATTTTAAGGCATTTCAGGCAAAAGTACAGTTTCTGCCGTGGTATCTATGCCAATAAAATTCATGTAAAAGATACCATTATGGTACCTACACGCTGAAAATTTAACATTCAGATACCGGAAAGTCTCTATAGATCAAAAATTGCTTCTCCAGATACCACTTTTTCTAAAAAAACGGTATCTGGAAAGGCAATTTTTACTATATAGGTGACATTTCCTGATTTCAAGCATTAAAATTTCGAAAAACCGTCACCTAAAACTTTAATTTTTCATCTATAGATACCCGGCCTTATCATCAAGTGATTTAACAGGGTATTTTTATGTTTATTCTAGTTCATGGGATTCGTAACTGCTTTTAAGGCGTCCCTTTAACTGCAAGTTCTGGCGCCTTTATATTTGTCGCATAGAAAAAACTTGTATTTAAAACAGTTTCTTGCAAATCCGTACCTTTGATTTCCGCAAAAGGCGCCCGGTCTACGCAGTCAAACCTAATTCTAAAAAGGGTACAGTAATCACAAAACAGGCAATTTTAGAAATTTTAAAAACCCACAAAGCCTTTGAAACCGGGACTTAATAAAATTTTTAGAAATTTTATTAGCACTCATACTTGACGAGTGCTAATAACGTGTTATAATAGGGGCATAAACAAAGAACAAAACGTTTACAGGAGGAAATGACTTATGTACGATTTATTTGATACATTTTTTAACCCATGGTATGACGATAGTGAATATAACAAGAAAGCCCCGAAGCAGCAGGCATCGCAAAACACACAGAATCTGATGAAGACAGATATCAGAGAACTGGCAGACGGATATGAGCTGCAGATGGAACTGCCTGGTTATAAGAAAGAAGAAGTGCAGGCAGCATTGCACAAAGGCTATCTGACGATCAGTGCAGCCAAGAGTGCAGAAGAGACCGTGGAAGGTAAGTATCTGCGCCGCGAGCGTTATACCGGAAGCTGCCAGAGATCATTCTATGTGGGCGAGTATCTCCGTCAGGAAGATATCCGGGCAAGTTTCCAGAACGGTATTCTTACCCTGTTTGTTCCAAAGGAAGATAAGACAAAGACAGAAGAAAAGAAATATATTACCATTGCGTAATCCTTTATAAATATCCCCTGATTTTTGAGCCGTTGCAGGTATTTTTCCTGCGGCGGCTTTTTTCGCGTCACAATTCTTTTTTCCGAAGAAACAAAACTTTATATACAGGTATAGAGGCAAGTGGCAATGATTGATGTTGCTTAATGATGAAAAAGGCAATATAATAAATGGATCGAGATGAAATGATACAGGAAAAAAGAGAGAATTTTATGTTTACAAACGATACAATTTTTTATAAAAAACTCCTGGGTCTTATGCTTCCGATGATGCTGCAGAACCTGATGCTGGCACTGGTTGCCGTGGCAGATGCGTTTATGCTCGGAGGGATGGACCAGAATTACATGTCGGCAGTTTCACTTGCCACGCAGATTCAGTTTATTCAGAATATGCTTCTTTCTGCTGCAACCGGAGGATTGGCGATTCTCGGGGCACAGTACTGGGGCAGGGGCAATATCAAAACGCTGGATGATATTTTCTGTATGGCACTGCGGCTTTGTGGTCTGGTGTCGATTGCATTTTTCATTGCCTGTATCTGTTTTCCACAGTATCTGATGCTGTTTTTTACGGATGAACCGGTATTGATCGGTTATGGCGTGCAGTATCTGCGGATTGCCGGATTTTCTTATCTGCTTACAGGAATTTCCCAATGCTATCTGGTGGTTATGAAAATCAGCGAGCACGCATTGACAACGGCACTGATCAGTTCTGCTACGGTAGGGATCAATATTGCACTGAATGCCATTTTGATCTACGGAAAACTGGGCATTACCCCGATGGGTGTCCGGGGTGCAGCAACAGCGACATTAAGCGCAAGGATGATAGAACTGGCCTGTTGTATCCTGGTTTCCAGCCGCCCGGGCTATATCCGTCCGTATCTGACCCGTCTGTTTCAAAGAAACCGGGAACTGGCACGGGATTTCCGGAAATGCGCAATGCCGATTCTCGGTGCGTCCCTGTTCTGGGGAGTCGGATTTACTTCGTATTCTTCTTTTATGGGACATCTGGGAGTAGACGCGGCCGCTGCCAATTCTGTGGCGGCGGTTGTCCGTGATATCATCTGCTGCCTGAGTGCCGGAATTTCCGGTGCGGCGGGGATTATGGTCGGAAATGAGCTTGGTGCCGGCAACCTAAAACGGGGGAAATTATATGGTACGCGGATGATGAAGATTTCCTTTGTGTGCGGAGTTGCCATGATGGTTCTCATGGGAATTTCGGCACCGTTTATTTTGCATTTTGTCAAACTGACACCGCAGGCAGCCGTATATTTAAAGGGAATGTTTGTTGTGCTCTGCGTCTATATGATTGGCCGCTCTGTCAACGAAATTACCATCAATGGCGTGTTTGGTTCCGGCGGTGATACAATGTTTGATGTGTACAGCCTTGCCGTAACAATGTGGGGAATCGCGATTCCACTTGCTGCGCTTGGAACTTACCGGTTCCACTGGCCGGTGATTGTCGTATACGCGTGTACCTGTATTGATGAGGTTGGAAAAATTCCGTGGACGCTCTATCATTTTCGGAAATATAAGTGGGTGAAGGATCTGACGCATACGGGGATGGAGCAGAAAGAAAAATCATAAATTTATAAAACATCAGCTGGTCGTATCCCTGCGGATCAGTACCGGTGTAATCTGTTTATGGATCGGTTTCGAAAGAGAAACCGGTCTTCTTTTTTTTCGTTCTTCCATCTGCTGCACCAGAAGTTCCATTGCGGTTTTGGCGATCAGGTCGATCTGCTGTCCGACCGTTGTGATAGGCAGAATTGCCTCGTTTGCAATCGGGGAATTGTCAAATCCGACCAGTTCATAACTGTCAGGAAAGCATCCGTATTTTTGGAAAATCAGGTTTAAAAACATATTTGCATAGGTATCATTGGCGAGGAAAATCCCCTTCTTTTTGTCAGGGTACTTCTCATCAATATCAGAGAAAATGTGCTTCATCTGTGCAAAAATGTCCTGATAAGAATCCCCTATTACATTTAAATTCAGTTCATAAGGAACGTGATATTCCTGACAGGTATCTTCAAAGGCACGGATACGGTCATAGGCAGGGATGGACTTTGGAACATCCGCATTGACGTGAATCAGTACATCGCATTTGTCCCGGATCAGAAGCGTTGCCGCCTGGAGCGCACCCATATAATTGTCGCTGGTTACGCCACAGATATGTTCAGCTTCGCGCTCAATGGCAATGACCGGGATCTGGTAAGAAGCCAGTTTTTCGGAAGAAAGAGTGTGACTTAACACGATCAGGCCCTCAATCTGGTATGCCATCAGTTCATCAATGTACTGTTCCTCCTCGGACGGTCCGTTGTCGCTGACGAATACGAGAAATTTATAATGAAAATCGCGGTAGCTGGAAAGAATCTGTGTAAGCATTTCCGAATAATAGTGCAGATAAAGGTTCGGAATAATGATTCCGATAAATTCACTCTTTCCATTGGCAAGAACCTTTGCAAGCTTATTCTTTTTGTAACCCAGAGTATCAAGAGCCTGTGAAATTTTCTCCTGATTTTCAAGCGTCAGGGAGTCCGGATGATTAAAATATCTGGAAATGGTTGTCTTTGAAAAATTCGTATATGCTGCAATATCTGCAAATGTTACCTGTTTCTTTCCCATCTGAAAGCTGTCTCCTTTATCTGTTTTATCCATAGTATAACAACCGGAAAGAAAAATAGCAATGAAAAAAACTGGTTACGTAATCGGTTACTTTAATAAATAAAAGTGTTGACACATCGCAAACTTTGTAGTACTATCAGAATATAAAGTAACCGGTTACTTTACCGGTTACATTAAAGCAGAACGAGTAATACGATGAAAAGAGAGGAGCAATCGCATGAAAAAACTGGCAAAACAAGTCGGCTCTGCGAAAAAACAAACCATGGGGAGTAAGCTGTCTTATATAAAGAAAAACTGGCAGCTGTATGTTTTTTTTCTGATGCCGGCACTGTTACTCACAATCATTTTCAAGTATCTTCCGATGGGAGGACTTCTGATTGCATTTGAGGATTACAATGTCATTAAAGGAGTTTTGGGAAGCCCGTGGGTGGGGCTGGAATATTTCCGGAGATTTTTATCATCACCGGATTTTATGAACTACCTGCTGAACACATTAAAGCTGAGTATCTTTGGACTTCTCTGGAGTTTTCCGATACCAATTATTCTGGCGCTTTTACTGAACCGTATCCGCAAGGCGGGGATTAAGAAAAAAATCCAGCTGCTGATCTATGCACCGAATTTTATTTCCGTCATCGTGCTCTGTGGTATGGTGCGTATGTTTTTATCTCCGGTAGGACCGTTAAACCGTCTGCTGGGAATGAATACAAACTGGATGACCATGCCGTCCGCATTCCGTACCATTTATATTGCCAGCGGAATCTGGCAGGGAGCAGGCTGGGCATCCATCATGTATACTGCAGCATTATCCAATGCAAGCAAGGAACTGGAAGAGGCAGCCATTGTGGACGGTGCAAATCTTTTGCAGCAGATCTGGTATGTGGAACTTCCGGCAATCAAGGATATTATCGTGATCCAGTTTATTTTACAGGCCGGAAACATTATGAGCATCGGCTTTGAAAAGGCATATGCCCTGCAGACAGATATGAACTTACCGGCTTCTGAAATTTTATCAACCTATGTATACCGGATAGGTCTTTTGAATGGCGATTACGGTTATTCTACGGCAGTGGGACTGTTTAATTCGGTGATCAATGTGATCCTGCTTATATTTGTGAACTGGGTGGTAAAGAAATTAAACGATGGAGAAGGATTATAGGAGGAACGTGAAATGGAAACAGTTAGTAAAATGAAATATTCACGGACAGACCGGCTGGTGCTTGGAATCGGTTATGCCATTCTTGGACTGTTTGTTCTTTCAATTGTTGTTCCGCTGGTCTATGTTGTTTTAGCATCTTTTATGGACCCGACGGTATTGAATAATCAGGGACTGAGTTTTCACATCAAAGACTGGACACTGGATGCATACCGGCGTGTGCTGGAAAACGGAATGATCTGGCGCGGATTTTTAAATTCGTTTTTGTATTCACTGGCATTTGCGGCAATTTCCGTATTTGTCACATTGTTAGCAGCGTATCCGATGTCGAAAAAAGAATTTGTCGGAAGAAAATTTTTTAACGTGATTTTTCTGATCACCATGTTTTTCGGCGGTGGAATGATCCCAACGTTTATTTTGATCAATCAGCTTCATATGGTAAATACCGTGTGGGCAATTCTCATTCCGGGAGCATTTAATGTCTGGAATATGATTCTGGCAAGAACGTACTATCAGTCCATTCCAAAAGAACTGCGGGAGGCATCCGCAATTGACGGGGCAAATGAGATCCAGCATTTCTTCCAGATTATGATGCCGGTGTGCAAACCGATTATCGCGGTGCTGGCACTGTGGTCTTTTGTCGGTATGTGGAACAGTTATTTTGATGCGATGATTTACTTAAATGATGCAAACTTACAGCCACTGCAGCTGGTTCTGCGTTCTATTCTGGTACAGAATACACCGCAGCCGGGCATGATCGCGGATATTCAGAGTACCGCGGAGATGGCAAAAGTTGCCGAACAGTTAAAATACGCAACAATTGTAGTATCAAGTTTACCATTGCTTATTATGTATCCATTTTTCCAGAAATACTTTGACAAAGGTGTTATGGTTGGATCGGTAAAAGGTTAAGCAGAAAGGACAGGTACAGATATGTGGAAGAGAAAAATTAAAAAATGTCTGGCACTCGGACTGGCATTTGCTATGATGACCGGTGTGGCAGGATGCGGAAAAGAGCAGCATCTGGAGGCAGAGATCAATCCGGATATACCGGTTTCAGAAGTGCAGTTTCCACTGAAAGAACAGGCAGAATTATCATTTATCACAAGTGCTCCGGCAACCTCTACGCAGAATCCGAACGAGCGGATTATTTTTAAGAGACTCGAAAAACAGACGAATGTACATATTGACTGGACCTGTTTTGTGGCAGACCAGTTTTCCGATAAAAAGAATCTGGCACTGGCACAGTTTGGAAACCTTCCGGATGGTTTGTTTAATGCAGGAATGAGCGATTATGATCTGCTTCGTTATGCAAAGCAGGGAATTATTATTCCGCTGGAAAATCTGATTGACAAATATATGCCAAACCTTCAGGCGGTCTTTGAGAAATATCCGGAATACCGGACGATGTGTACCGCACCGGACGGACATATTTATTCATTTCCGTGGATTGAGCAGCTTGGCGCAGGGAAAGAAGCCATTCAGGCAATCGGGGATATTCCTTATATCAATAAAAAGTGGCTGGATTATCTGGGACTGGATATTCCAACGACAACCGATGAACTGGAACAGGTGCTGATTGCGTTCCGGGATCATGCGGATGATCTGAAAAAACAGTTTGATATCGAGGGAGATGTGATTCCGATGTCATTTATCATCAACAATGGCGATCAGGATCCGGCGATTCTCATCAACGGATTTGGCGAAGGATATGGAGATACGGGCGATCATTTTGCCGTAAAAGATGACGGAACCGTGATTTATACGACCGTGCAGGAAGGTTATAAAGAAGGCATCGAATGGCTGCATAAGCTGGTAACAGAGGATCTTGTAGATCCGGAGGCATTTACGCAGGAGTGGTCAACCTATGTGGCAAAAGGTAAAAATCACCGTTACGGTCTCTGCTTTACCTGGGATATTGCAAATATTGACAACAATACCGATTATGTGATGCTTCCGGCACTGACCGGTCCGGAGGGAGCCAGAAATATCACAAGACAGAATAACAGTGAAACAAGTGGATTTGACAGAGGCCGCTGCGTGCTTACATCCAGCTGCCGGAACACGGCACTGGCGGCAGCCTGGATTGATCAGATGTATGCGCCGCTTCAGTCCCCGCAGAATAACTGGGGAAGTTATGGGGAAAAGGATTCGTTTAATATTTTTGAACTGTCCACAAATAAAGATGGCGGTGAAATGTTGAAGCATCTGGATCTGGGTGACCAGTCACCGGTAGAGGTACGTGAGGCGCAGTCCGTCAACGGACCGCTTGCAGTTCTCAATGAGTATTATGATATGTATGTCACACAGCCGGCGGATGCCAAATGGCGTCTGGACAATATGCATGAAACATATCTGAAGGATATGAAAAGCAAGTATGTATATCCGAATGTGTTTATGAGTATTGACGATACCAATAAAGTATCCCAGTATGATACCGATATTAAAAAATATGCGGAGCAGAAAAAAGCAGACTGGATTTTAAATGGCGGAATCGACAAAGAGTGGGATTCCTATTTAAAGAAAATGGAGAAATACGGGCTTTCCGATTATCTGGCAATCAAACAGAAATATTTTGATCAGTATCAGGAGTCATTGAAAGAAGAAAAATAGGTACTGTTCACAGTAACGATAAATAAACAGGAGAATTTGCATGAGTGAGATGTTAAAAAAAGCAAGAGCATATGAGGCAGAAAAAGCAGCACAGACCGATCAAAATACCAGACCGTTGTTTCATATCTCGGCACCTGCCGGATGGATCAATGATCCGAACGGTTTTTCCATTTACGATGGAAAAATCCATCTGTTTTACCAGTATTACCCATATGCAAGGGAGTGGGGACCGATGCACTGGGGGCACAGTGTGACAACGGATATGATAAGCTGGGAACAGCTTCCGGCAGCACTTGCACCGGATCAGGACTATGACCGGATCGGATGTTTTTCCGGAAGTGCTATTGAAGCGGATAACAAACATGTGCTGGTCTATACTGGTGTCACAAAGATTACACTGCCGGACGGCAGGGAAGTGGAACGACAGAACCAGTGCATCGCATTCGGGGATGGCAGGGATTATGTAAAGTATGAAAACAACCCGGTTGTGACCGGGGAGATGCTGCCGGAAAACTGCAGCCGGATTGATTTCCGTGACCCGAAAATCTGGAAGGAAGAGGACACCTATTATCTGATTGTCGGAAGCAAGGATAACAGGCAGATCGGACAGGTCGTGCTCTGTTCCAGCAAAGATTTAAAAGAATGGAAATTTGAGACCGTTCTTGCGGCAAACAGTACCGGAAAAGTCGGAACGATGTGGGAATGTCCGGACTTTTTCCCACTGGGAGATAAACATGTACTGATCTGTTCCCCACAGAATATGAAAGCGGAAAAATATGAATTCCACAATGGAAATAATTCTGTTTATTTTCTTGGAAATTATGATAAAAATTCGCATATATTTGAAAAAGAAGAACCGCATACGATTGACTACGGACTGGACTTTTATGCACCTCAGACCACACTTCTCCCGGATGGGCGGCGTGTGATGATTGCATGGATGAAGTCATGGGATGCCTGTGTGGTGCCGGATACGCAGGACTGGCAGGGCATGATGACTCTTCCGCGGGAACTGGAAGTAAAAGACGGACAGATCTGGCAGCAGCCGGTACGGGAGCTTGCGCAGTATCATAAGAATCCGTGTCATTATGAACATGCAGAGATTGATGGTGAGACAGCACTTTCCGGCATTTGTGGACGGACGATGGATCTGACTGTTACAATGGATGAACAGGATTTTAACGTTTTTTCCATACAGCTTGTCGCAGATGAGGAATACGAGACCGCTTTTACTTATCATAAGGGAACAGGAATATTGGAGATTGACCGCACATACTGTGGTGTGACAAAAGATGTGGTCTGCGTGCGCAAAATTAAAATTGCAGATCCAAAAGGACTTAAAAAAATGCGGTTTATTCTGGACCGTCAGTCCATTGAGCTTTTTATCAATGACGGGCAGCAGGTGGCAACAACGGCGGTCTGTACCCCTTTGGAGGCAGAGGGAATCCGGTTTTTCAGCGATAAAAAGATGTATATTACGGTCGAAAAGTATGATATTGTATTATAAAAAGTAACAGGAGGAAGAGAACATGGACGTAGTGGCTTTGGGGGAACTGCTCATTGATTTTACCGAAAACGGAGTCAGCAGTCAGGGCAATCCGCTGTTTGAGGCAAATCCGGGAGGCGCACCGTGCAATGTGCTGGCAATGCTGTCGCGCTTAGGACACAGGACGGCTTTTATCGGAAAAGTAGGAAACGATTTTTTCGGAAAGCAGCTGGAAGATGCGATCACGGAAGTCGGGATTGATGCAGCCGGACTTTTAAAGGATGACAAGGTGCACACAACGCTGGCACTGGTACATACGTATCCGGATGGAGACCGGGATTTTTCCTTTTACCGCAATCCGGGCGCGGACATGATGCTGACGGAAGAAGAACTGCCGGAGGAAATAATCCGCGGAGCAAAAATCTTTCATTTTGGAACGTTGTCCATGACGCATCCGGGTGTCCGCGCAGCAACGAAAAAAGCGATCGCGGTCGCAAAAGAAGCAGGTGCGCTCATTTCCTTTGATCCGAATATCCGCAAACCGCTCTGGGACTCCATGGAAGATGCCAGGGAACAGGTGTTATATGGTCTGGGACAGTGTGATATTTTAAAAATATCGGATAATGAAATCCAGTGGCTGACGGGTAAAGAAGATTATACGGATGGAGTCTGCTGGATACGGGAACGCTATCCGGTTCCGCTTATTCTGGTTTCCATGGGAAAAGAGGGAAGCCGGGCGTATTATAAAGACAGAATTGTGGAGGCAAAGCCGTTTCTTCAGCCAAATACGATTGAAACGACCGGCGCGGGAGATACGTTCTGCGCATGTGTCCTGCATTATGTGCTGGAGCATGGACTGGAGGGGTTTGAAGAGAAAGATTTGAAAGAGATGCTTCGTTTTGCCAATGCGGCCGCTTCTCTGATTACGACGCGTAAAGGCGCGCTCCGTGTGATGCCGGAGAGGGAAGAAATTGAAAAAATGCTATAAGAAATGGGAGGGCAGTGCCCTCCCGTTTCTTACAAAGAAAATGGTTCTATCTTACATGTATGAATCCTGCTTTTGGTATCGTAATTGATTCCGACCAATAAAAGGTTTCCATGATACTCTTTCAGGCTTTCACAATATTGTTTTTGTTTAATCTGCGTGATTGCGCCCTGTGCACTATGATCCCATTTTAATTCGATAACAAGTGCTGGTTTATCCGGAAACTTCTTCCGTGGAAGAAATACCATATCCGCAAATCCCTTACCGCCGGCAAATTCCCTGTGTATCGTATAGAAATTGCGTGCGGCATAGAGTGCCAGTGAAACCGTATAACTTAACGCATTTTCATCATTATACTGGATATGTGATGTCTCAAAATGCGCCTGCTGAATCCCAAGTGCTACCTGTTCTGGTCTTCCCTGCCAGATTGCCTGCAGGGTGTCTGCTGAATTTTTCAGGGCTTTAGAGATTTCGCCCCAGTCGGATACGGAAACACTGTTAACGTATTCTTCACGCACTTCATTGTTTGGTATTTTTACGGTTTTGTTTTCGTAGTCATAGCTAAGATAGCCCAGATGGATTAAAAGAGTCAACACATCATCTTCGGTGCGGAAGGTTGTCATATCATTGGTAAAACTTCCGGTATTGACAGGAACGGATTCCCCGGCTATCATACTGAGAACATCATCTTTTAATCCTTCAAAATTCATATCGATATAAATCTGCAGGGCTTCAAATGTTTCTGTCTGGTTCCAGTAATTTCCAATTTTCCCAAAACGCATGCAGCTTACAACAGACCTCGGATTATAGATGGATGGTATTTTTTCAAAAGAGTATCCATTATACCATGCTTTTATTTCATCCAGATCCATATGATAATCTGTACAAAGGGCAGCGACTTCCAGTTCGGTAAAGCCAACATAGGATGCAAGAGGTCCCGGATTTATCATGGAAAATTCATCAAACATATTTAAAGCGGAATGGGTTCCGTATTTTTTGATCGGAAGAATTCCTGTCATATAAGCGAGTGCAATACAGGACTTATCTTTTAGCATATCCCTCAAAAAATCCAGATAGATTTCCTGGGCTTCTTTATCCTGTTTGTATTCCCGGAAAATACAGTCCCATTCATCAATGATTACGACAAAAGGACAGTTAGTTTCCTGATATACATCCTGCATGGATTCAATAAGATCTGTATCATCAAAATAATCAACATTCGGGTATTCCCGTTTTAAATCCCGCAGTACCAGCCGTTTCATGCGATCAAGCAGTTCATAGATGTTTTTCGTCCGGCTTAAAAATTCCTGCATATTTAAAAACAGGGTGTTGTATTTATTACGATAGGTGTCAAAATCCAGATTCCGGGCAATTTTATATGGGGAAAAGAGTTCTTTTGCATCACAGCCACGGCTGTAGTAGGCAGCAATCATGCTGGCGGTTATTGATTTCCCAAAACGGCGGGGACGGCTGATACATATATATTTCTGCAGAGTCTGTAAGACAGAATTTGTATAGGTCAATAATTCTGTCTTATCCACGTAGATATCAGAATGTGTAATTTCGTAAAATTTTTTTCCATCCTGGTTTAAATAATTTCCCATGCAGTACCCTCCTCTAATTACACGTTTGCCCGTGTAAATGTATCATATCACAGGAATGCCTGCAGACTCAACTATTTCCGCAGAAACAGCACACTTACATACTATTATGCGATTAAATATACAAAAATAACAGGATTATGTAAATTATAATCTGATATTCTCTTGGAAAATCTGGAAAATACCAGTATAATTTTCTTAAATGAAGATCGGAGAAGGAAATCATGATTAATCGGGAAGACATGCTCGAACTGACACGGCGCATGACTCCGGCGCGGTCACACATTGACCGGATCGCCGGTGCATATTATGATGCAGAAGGATATATAGATGGTACATTCAACACGCATTTTTTAAAACTTTCCACAGCAGAAAAAACGAAAAATCTGGAACTGGCGAAAGCAGTTTTACAGGCAGAGACCAACAAACAGCTGAAGGATTACCGGATTCCGGAAACCGCAAGAAAACCGGGAAGTATCTGGCAGCTTCTGGATGGAATCAAAGAGTCCGGGCTGCAGAACGATGCGTTTTTGGATCTGCTTTATGAAATGATCGGGGAACGTGTTGCACTGGGAAAAGAAAGTTATTGTTTTTTGTTTCATGGAATGTATGATGTTCCAGTGAAAGGAACCGATAAGGAATGGCAGGAAGGTTCCGAGGAAGTATACAATTATCTTCTGTGTGCCGTGGGACCGCTTGAGGGAGAATATGAGCCGGGACTGCCAGAAGCAGGATTTTTATATCCGGCATTCCGGCAGAGAAGTACGGCATGTAATTATATAAATCTGTATGAAACAGCTGCTTATCAGAACCTGTGGAATCTGTTATGGAAATAGAAACTACATACGGAAACATTTTTGAAGTTCTTTATATTCACCGAGAACAAGCAATGTGGTACCAGACTGGAATACGGTATTTGGAGAAATTGCCATATTAATTTTGCTGTCTTCCCGGATGGCAACAATATTGATTCCGAATTTTTTCCGGATATCCAATTGACCGATTGTTTTGGAAATCCAGTTTTCCGGAACTTCCACTTCAAAAATTGCATGTGCCTCATCCACCTGAATATAATCACGTATGTGATCGGCAGTATACCGGATAGCAGCCCACTCTGCAATCTGTTTTTCCGGATAAACAACTTCGTCTGCACCGTTTCGCAGAAGAAATTTTTTCTGTACATCCCGTTCTGCACGCGATACAACCGTTTTTGCACCGAGTTCCTTGAGCAGGGAAGTAGTTTCAAGGGAATTCTGGAAATTTCCACCTATCGTTACCATACACACATCAAAATTACCAATGCCAAGGGATTTTAAGAAATCGGCATTGGTACTGTCACCGATTTGAGCATTGGTGACAAACGGAAGAACCTCATTGACACGTTCTTCGTTGTTGTCGACTGCCATCACTTCGTGACCGAGACTGTTCAGCTGTATGGCAACATGTCTTCCAAATCTTCCTAATCCAATTAATAATATATTTTTCATGGTATTTTCAACTCCTTTTTAACCAACTGTTATCTTTTCGAGCGGCAGTTTTACTCCGTTTTGTTTTACGGAAATTGCCGCATAAATTAAGGTAAGCCCACCGACTCTGCCGAAAAACATCAGAAGGATCAGAATCAGCTGGGATGGGATGCCGAGAGTTGGTGTAATTCCAAGTGTAAGTCCAACGGTTCCGATAGCGGATGCCGTTTCAAACAGGCAGTCCAGAAGCGGAAGGTGTTCGATGGAACTGATGGCAATCCCTCCAATAAAGAACAAAATGATATATAAAGCAACGATGGTGGCCGCATTTTTAATGGCATGACTGTCAAGCCGCCGACCGAAAATTTCAATGTCCTCTTTCTGGCGGAACGTGGCAACCATATTTAAAATAAGGACTGCAAAAGTTGTTGTTTTCATGCCGCCGGCAGTAGAGCCGGGAGATCCTCCGATCAGCATCAGCATAATCATAACAGATTTTGATGTCGGTGTCATTGCTGTAAGATCTGCGGTATTAAAACCGGCAGTTCTTGTTGTTACAGACTGAAACGTGGAGGCCAGCAGTCTGGTGCCGGTTGATGAACCCGTAAAATCTACAACAAAAAAGAATACGGCCGGAATTATAATAAGTAAAGCCGATGTCCAGAGAATGACTTTGCTCTGTACGCGATAACGTCTGATATGCCATTTATGGCTGCAGATATCGTCCCACGTCAGAAAGCCGATGCCACCAATTATGATCAAAAGCATAATTACGAGGTTGATCAGTGGGTTGGCAATGTATCTGCCCAGAGATACAAACGGCTGGCTGGAAGTTCCCAGAAGGTCAAAACCGGCATTGCAAAATGCAGATACAGAGTGAAAGGCTGCCATCCAGATGCCTTTGATGCCATAATCACGGAAGAAAACCGGAAGCATGGCAGTCATGCCAAGCAATTCAATAAACAATGTACCCTGTACGCTGAATTTGGTCAGGCGGACAATACCGCCGATTTTCGGTGCAGAAATTGCATCCTGCATCGTACTGCGCTGCATGAGCGAAATTTTCCGTCCGGATAAAATGGCAAAGGAAACAGCAACGGTGATGACACCCAGCCCGCCGGTCTGGATCAGCAGCAAAATAACTGCCTGTCCAAAAGAAGACCAGTAACTGCCGGTGTCCTGTACAACAAGCCCTGTGACACATACCGCTGAAACAGAGGTGAATAGTGCCTCATGAAAAGGAGTCTGTGTTCCGGAAACCGAAGAGACCGGAAGCATTAGCAGCAGTGCGCCGACAAAAATGACAGCGGCAAAGCCCAGTACAATTAATTTAAAGGAGGAAAGTCTTTTCTTCCTGTGAACCACTTCTGACATATGTTTAGATTTCTCCTGTATTTATTCTATGTATTATAGCATCATCTATATAATAACGCATTTGTGAGGATATACGAATTTACAGTAAAATTTTTGTAAACTATTATGCGTTTGTATCAAAATGCGAAAACAATGGTGGGATTTGTAAGAATTGCAGTTGTAAATATATAATAACGGGGATCAGAATTTGTATGGAAGGTGGGACATATGCAAAAAAAGGCGAGGAAACCTCCCACATCCTCAAGTTCTTCATCTGCAGATTCTGAAACAGACGTTTTGTGAATATACCGGTTCATTCAATTTTTCGGAACAGAGATGTCTTCTTTTATCAGTAAATCCAGTCATACAGGGGACGTATGATATAAAAAGTCTTGCGATCTTCCAATAAAGACTGCGGATCTAATGGGTCAGCAATTCTTCATAAATCCCCTTTGTCTGGGTATCGTCTACACCGCCCATATAGTAAGTTTTCCCATTTGCGGAAAATTGGAGAAACGCATCATTTTCTGGATTTAAGAAAACATTGACATCCTCCCCTCCGGAGATGGTAAATGTGCCTTTTTCCAATGTATCCATGCTGGTGCCGTATGTTCTGGTCCAGTCTGGCAGATCACTTGCGGTAAGAAGTGTGGGATCTTTGATCTCACTAAGCGGAATCTGATAATCCGTTTTCAGATGCTGTGCGCATAGTGTGTGGTTTTGGATCACCAGATCAATGGGAGTAAATTCCTCCTGAATCAGCCATATGCATAACAGAGGGAAGGAAAGCATCATAATGGCACTGAAAATAGTAAGTCCTTTTCCGAGGGATGTGGCCATATTTACCGTTGTCCCGATGCCGACGCGCTGTTCTACCATCGTATGGGGATCGGATGGATTGTAGTAGAGGATGCCGCCGATCCAGTTTCTGTCATCATTTTCATCGCTGGTCAGATTCCGTTTTTGTGCATAGCTTCGGTCAATTTTTTTCAGCTTTATCATGCAGAAAATGCACAGCAGGAGTAAAAGCAGTGTATAAACAATCATGCCGGCGATGGAACATATTCCCATGTGTCTGGCAGACAGGGTAAGGATCTCCAGAAACAGGATCAGTGCCGTGTTCAGCCAGCAGGAGATCAGCCAGAAGTTCTTCCAGAGGTTTTTCTTTGCGCGTGCATAATTGATATTCACGTCACTGTCCGTACTGATGACGGAAACCGGCTGGCGGTCCATCCATACAGCTGCAAGCCAGAAGACCAGCCCGCAGGAGGCACCGATCAGACAGGAAATCCCAAGCCCGCTGGACTTTGGAAGCAGCAACAGGGCACTTGCGATACCGATTATATTTGGCAGGAAAAACGGGAGAAAACGGACTTTTCTTACGGAGCCTGCCTGTTTTAATTCCACATAATGTTCTGGCTGCCGGTCTTCGTACAGATGGTTTTGCGTTTTCCATGTTTTCAGCCGGTGATTCGCACGCATGATCGGCAGGGAAAGAAGAAAAATCGCTGCCAGAAGCCAGAACATCCAGATGGTAAGCTGAATGGACATATGGGAGGTCAGCAGGCTTACAAATGGAACAATCGCAAGGAGAATGGCGTAGTAACGCATTTCCTTTTTGAATTTTTGCCGGATGTCTGCGACGGTGGCATCTTTTATCCATTCTTTTTTCATGTTTACGGCAAACAGGCGTCCGTTCTCATACTTATTTTGTGTGGAAAATAAAAACAGTATGATAAAGACGATTGGATACATGGTTGCAAAAAAGATAATATTCATAATCATAACAATCACCCCTTATAGATGCGTTTGCATAAGTCGAAAAATTCTGTCTGCGTCATGCCGCTTACTTTCGCTTCGGAAATGATCTGGCGCAGCAGTTCCTGGGATTTTTCTGACAATTCTTTATTCGTTTCAAATTCCTGCCGCACGCGGGCACCGCTTCTGCGGTCGGTGTAGATGTAGCCCTCCTGTTTTAAGAGGGTGTAGGCTTTGCTGACGGTCATGGAGTTGATACCGATCTCCTCTGCCAGTGCCCGCACGGTGGGAAGCTGTTCGCCCGGAGCAAGCCGCCCGTCCGAAATGCCGAGCACGATCTGATTGCGGATCTGCTGGTAGATCGGAATTTCGGAGGCATCATTGATGGAAATTACCATGTTTTCTCCTTCCGTAAATATCATACAATATTTTGTATTAGTTACAATAATACAAACAATACAAAATGTCAAGTAAAACAAGAAGGAATCTCAGGCATTGAAAAATAAATAAAAAAGTGCATAATAGGTTATAGAAGAAAGGGAAATTATTCTATGAAAAAATCAATGATCTATCGTGTATTGATCTATATTGCAGGATTATTAATCCTAGCGATGGAATCTAATCATTTTACAAAGGAAAAACTGACGGCACTTGCCGGAATCAAGGAGTAAACAGGCGGTTACTTTTCCAGTGGAATTACTGCAAACGGGGAGCGTTCCTTGTTGTAGGTATGCAGTAAACCATCTGGAAAATTTCAAACCGCAATCTACATAATCAATTCTAAAAATATTCGTTTTCTATATAGCATAAAATAATCAGAAAAATCTCAGGAGAATAATTATTCAATCAATTTCATTTCAGTTTTCGTGAGCTCAAGTCAGGGCATATTTCAGGCGTGATGGTGACGAAAATAAGACTATACTATTGAATCAGAAGCATCTGATACCCATCTTGTACTATCTTTTTTGGTCAGTCAGTTGTTATATATATTAGAATAAACGTTTATGCATTACAAAATGAGGAAGGATGGCAACTTGAATGATGTTATTTTAATCTTGCAAATGAAACAAGGGGATGAACAAGCCTTTGATAAGTTTGTGCGGAAGTATTATGGAGATATTTTGTCTTATTGTAAATATCATTGTTTAGATCAGACAGAAGCGGAAGATTTAACACAGGAAACCTTTCTTCGCTTTATGAATAATATACAATCCTATCAGCATATTGGAAAAGCAAAGAATTATCTTTATGTGATAGCAGGTAATCTTTGTAAAAATCACGTAAAGAAATGGAAGGCAGATTGTGTAGAGAAGGAAGTATTGGAAAGAAAACTGATTTCAGATGGTGGTATCCCAAAGCAGGAAAAACAAATATATGTGAAACAAGCACTTGAACAGATGAATCCAGAACTAAAAGAAATTATTATAATGTTCTATTTTCAAGACTTTAAGTTAAAGGAAATTGCAGACATATTACAGATTGGATTACCACTTGTAAAGTATCGACACAAAAGGGCAAAAGAAGAATTAAAAAGATTATTGGGAGAGGAGGATTCTCATGAACCTGGAAAAGATGATGGAAACATATAAAAGAGAAAATAGTGTTACTCCGAGGGAAGAAAAGATTTTAGAAACGATACAGAAATCCAAGGAGATTGTGATGGAAGTACAGTCTGAAAATACAATGAGTTATACAGAATTCCTTTTTTCACAGTTTCGGTTGATTCGAAAGAGATGGTGGATGTTACAGGCGATGTTGCTTGTTTTGGTATTTCTAATTATGCCATCTCTGAAGGACACAACTTATTTTATGAGAATGCTGGGAGTTGCTTCAGTGTTTTTTATAGTGATGATTATTCCTGAGTTTTGGAGAAATAAGGAGAGTAACTCTTGTCAAATAGAGGTAACTTGTTTGTTCTCTTTAAGACAGATTTATTCCGCAAGGATATTCCTGATAGGGATTGTTGATATAGTTATGCTCACAATCTTTTTAACAGTAGCCTGTATCAATATGAAAATGCAGTTTACAGATTTGTTAGTACAGTTTTTATTCCCTATGGTTATTGCAGCGGGTATCTGTTTTGCAATGTTAAACTGTAGTCTGCTGAATGAAGCAACATCTATAGTAGGTTGTTTTTTATGGGGGGGTATATGGTGGAGGATTACGATGAATAATGCTATTTATGGCAATCTTGTTGTTCCTATATGGATTATGCTGTTCGTATTTGCAATATGTTTTTTGTTTTGTGAAGTATATAAGACGATACATGGTTGTAATCGTTTTTTGGAGGTAAGTTGTTATGAAATTACAAATGGTTAATGTTACAAGAAAGTTTGGCGATTTTTGTGCAGTAGATGATTTGAATTTAACGATAACCAATGGTGTATATGGACTATTGGGGGTGAACGGTGCAGGTAAGACGACACTCATGAGAATGATTTGTACCTTATTGCCACCGACAAGTGGCAAGATTTTATGTGATGGAAAAGATATTTTCAAAATGGATGGAGAGTACAGAAATTTACTTGGATATTTACCACAGGAATTTGGATTTTATCCGGATTTTACAGTAAAGGATTATCTAATGTATATTGCCAGTTTAAAGGGAATCCGTTCTATGATAGCAGGTAAAAGAGTAAAAGAATTATTAGAACAGGTTGGTCTTGCCAAAAGTGTTAATAAAAAGATGAAAAAACTCTCAGGCGGTATGAAACGTAGAGCAGGAATTGCTCAAGCAATGCTAAACAATCCAAAGATTCTTATTTTGGATGAGCCTACAGCCGGACTTGATCCCACGGAAAGAGTGCGTTTTCGTAATCTGATTAGTGAGCTGTCAGAGGAGAGGATTGTTATTTTGTCAACGCATATCGTTTCAGATGTAGAATATATTGCAAATGAGATTTGGCTGATGAAGGAAGGACAGATTGTACAACAGGGAGATCTGGATCATATGCTTGCTTCTATGCAGGAAAATGTATATGCGTGTGAAGTATCGCAGGCAGAAGCAACTAAAATGATGAAACAATTTAAGGTGTCAAATATGAAGGCAGAGAGGGGAATGGTGGAATTGCGTATCATTGCTGATCAACCGCCTATTCATGGAGCATCTGTGGTGGAGCCAACATTAGAGGATGTGTTCCTATATTATTTTGGAGAAAAGGGTGGTGAGATGGAATGATATGTTTTGAAATTAAAAAAATTTTTTCTAAAACTATTAGCAGGATATCGCTGATCGTGTTGTTATTCTCACTTGTTATATCCTGTTACTTTGCGATTACAAATATCACGTACATTGACAACCGAGGGGTATCGCACACGGGAATAGCGGCAGCCAGAAACCTGCGGAAAGAAAAGCAGAGATGGGAAGGTGTTTTGGATAAAGCAGCATTACAGGCAGTTATAGATGAATACAGAAAGGTAAATGAAGAATATCCAATTCGTCAGGGGGACTATACAGCCAATTTGCTACATGATTCCAAAGTGCAAGGCTTTTCAGAAATTAAAGATATGATTAATATGGGATTTTGTGAGTTTCGAGATTTCAACTACTATCGTATTGATTCTGTATCGAAAGATGAGGTTGGTAAGTTATATGAAAATCGAGAAAAAAGTTTGGAAAAATGGCTAAGTTCTGAAGAAACCGAAGATTTATTTAATAAAAAAGAGAAAGCTTTTTTGTTAGAACGATATCATCAGATGAAAACACCATTATATTATGAAGATTATGATGGCTGGAAATCAGCATTACACTATGCGCAAACAATTGTTATGTTAGTTATGCTTGTATCTGCATTCCTGGTGTCAGGTATTTTTCCAAATGAATTTAGCTGGAAAGCGGATTCCATATTCTTCTCGACAAAATACGGAAGGGATAGGGGAACGAGAGCTAAGCTTATAGCAGGGCTTATAGTAGTAACGGCTATTTATTGGATGATTATTGCTTTATATTCAGTCATTGTATTAGGCTGTCTTGGTTTTGGTGGCGGAAATGTTATGATACAGACGGGATTTTGGCACTGGAAGTCCTTCTACAATATTACTTATATGCAATTATATTTACTCACGATTGTATCGGGATATATTGGAACATTGTTTTGCTTGCTATTGTCTATGCTTATATCAGCGAAAACACACACAGCAGTAGTGGCGGTTACAATTCCATTCGCCATTTTGTTTTTACCATTATTTTTATCAAATTTCCATTTCTTAAAGGGCACATTAGGAGTATTTCCTGATCAACTATTGCAGATTAATGAGATTATCAATATTTTTAATTTGTATCAAATTGGTGGGAAAATTGTTGGTTCAATTCCAATTATGATGGTAATATACCCCATTTTAAGTGTGACGTTATTGCCAATTATTTATTGTACTTATCATAAAACAGGGATCAAATAGATGAAACGGAAAGATTATTGTTGGGCATGAACAGGAAAATAAAGACCGGGCAGATTATGGAAAGCAGACTTTAAAGCAGCTTTCAAAAGGTATTATTTTTTGTATGGATAAAGACAGCATAGCTGCTGAATATGCTCTCGGGGGTTTGTCCAACAATATTTTTGCTTCACGCTATATTTCTTATATTCCAAATAAAGGGCAGTTAATCACACAGATAGAAGCTGTTTTGAATGAATGGAATAAAGTAGAAAAAGAACAACAAAAGAAAAGACGGGATGTCCTGCAAACTTGCGTAAAATAGTTGTAATTTGTATATCTTTATGTTATTATCCCACTATAACCTAAAACTATAATCTTAGTTTATACTCAAAAATATTATCAATGTTAACGATGAAAGGGGAAAATATGGAGGAACTGACTACAGCGGAATCCATGGTGATGAAAACAATCTGGGATCATCCCCATGAAATGGCACTACAGGAAATTATGAAACTGACAAACGAAACATACGGGAAAGACTGGAAATCCCAGACCGTATCAACTTATATTGCAAAGCTGGTGAAAAAGGGCTTTCTAAGGATGAACCAGAACGGGCGCAATGCCACATATGAGATCATAATACCGGAACTTTCCTATCAGCAGGAGCAGAGTCGCAAATTTGTAAAATTCTGGAACCGTGGATCGGTTGCACAGTTTTTAACTGCTTTTTATAAAGATCATAAACTTACCAAAGAGGAAATAGAGGAGTTGAGAAAAAGCATTGATGAACTGGATCAATAATTTGTTTTACATGGGGCTGTTTACTGCACTTACAGGCAGTATTGCATTTGCGGTATATGCAGTTGTTGCAGGCGTTTTGGATGGGTTAAAAAAATACCGCTATATATATGGGCTGTTGCTTGTGGTGTTACCGTTCTGGCTGTTTCCGGGGCTGTTTCTCCTGTTGTATGTTACGCATTACCGCAAAATGGGGGAGGCACTGTTTATCAAGGGACACCTGTTTGAACTGACACCTGTGATTGCGCACATAGAGTGTGTGGCGGCAGTGGTCTGGCTGCTTGGTGCAGCAACGGTTCTTGTGCTTCATCTGGTTCGTTATTACCGGGTGGAACATTACATAAAAAAGCACCGGATGCCGGCGGAAAAACGGCTGCAGCTCGTTGCGGCAGGGACAAAGGAGCGTTTAAAGATCCGGGGAAATGTAGAAGTGTATTGCTGCTATGGTATTTCTTCCCCGATGGTGCTGGGGCTATTTCATAAATGGATTGTATTGCCGGTGAGGGATTTTTCTCCGGAGAGTCTGCAGATTGTGCTTACGCATGAGTTTGTACATGTGCGGCAGCACATCCTGACGTTGAAATGTGTGGGCAGAGTGCTGGAAGATTTATTCTGGTATAATCCGCTGATCTATATTTTCAATCGCAGGCTGGATTTCTGGTCGGAAATGGCATGCGACATGGAATGCTGCCGTGATTCCGAAAATGTTTTTTCTGTCGGACAGTATTTTCGTGCAGCACTTGAACTGCTTACGGAAGAGACCCGTCCTCTCGAATTTCCGTTTTCCATGTTTGGGGCGCAGAATCATTTACAGGAGCGTATCCGCCGGATGAAGCAGTACCGAAAACAAAAAGAGATGAAACCACTGGCTGTTTTGGCAAGTTTTATTCTGGTTTTTCTTGGCAGTATCTGCTTTACCTGTGGAGCCGGCATCGGTACACAAAAAGCTGTACAAAAAATCTATGCAAAGACTGTACAGCAGAAAAAAGTGAATGTACAGATGGAGGTTATGGACAATCAGGTCTGCTATGCGACGCAAATAGAGACAGATCCGGATGCCAGACACAGTTATATGGTAAAGGAAGAACCGTATGATGTTTATAAACAGGCAGTTATGGATGCATTTCCTGAGGATATTACAGAGGATAGCATAAAACTTTCCGCAGAGATTCCAAAACAGACGTTATGCAAATGGGCGGTTAAAGGAAAACCACAGAAAATCAGCATCACGGTCGATAACATCCGCGCAGACAAAACAATTTGTGTGGGGATTCTGACATCCGCCCATAAACGGGTCTATATTGAGGCAAATGGAGAGGTGGGACAGTTATTTGAAACATCCGACAAAGAATTTATACGGAGTGTTTTTATAGAAAATACGGATGTAGATACGGTTAAGATTTCCGGGATTGCTACAATGTTAAGTGATTCAGAGCAGAATGCAGGAAATACACAGCGATAGAAAATCAAAAATTGTAATTTTTATAAAAAATCGTTATACTGTAATAAACGGTATAGCGATTTTTTCGTGAATATTTTAAAATTTTTGGAAATATCAGATGACAGATCAGTTTCCATACATTGTCTGCACTTGACTGTTTGACATTCATAAAAAGCGAGGTAATTTATGACAGCGAAAGAAAGAAATGATTATTTTTATGTGTGTGCATTGATTGAGTATATTGCAAGGGAGACCTTGAATCACAGAGGTGATATCGTTAAAGCCATCGGTGAAGAAGGTATTAAGAAACTACTACATGATGCGGAAATGGATCATTGCCTTAGCTTTGAGCAGGTCAGTGATAAAATTTCAGAATTTAATACGGATTTATATTATCAGAATCCGGACTACCTTGAATGGTCATACAGAGATGGAAAATTACTGGATTAAAAACTAAAGTAAATTAAAAGGGAGCGGATTCCATTAACGAACTTCTTGGGCTGACGATCAAATCAGCCCAAGAATAATATTAAAAAACAGATAAAGGAAAAGATGGAGGAGTTTAAAGATGAACAGGTGGACGAAACGGTGCATGGCGTTTGTACTTACATTGACAATTATATGTACTTCAATGAGCGCAGTGAAACCAACAGTGGAAACGACATATGCGGCCACTGTGCAAAATATTACGAAGTCAACAACGGTTGTATGCAGGAAGACGGTTGCGGTGAAAACACCGTCAGGATATAAAAATTGTAAATATTCAAGTACGAATCCCAAGGTGGCTTCCATAGATGCAAAGGGAAAATTAAAAGCTCTTCGTCTGGGCGTTACAACCATCACAGTAAAAAGCGGTACGAAAAAGAAAAGCTATACGATCACGGTTGTTCCGGAAAAGAAAAGTGATGTAAGACTTAATCAGGAACTGATTCTTGGCGGACAGATGGTTCAGTTAAAGTTAGTATCCGATAAGTATGATACAAGTCAGGTAAAGCTGTATGTTGATAGTGCCTTTAAGGAAATTGACCACAGGGGAAATTGTAATTTCAAGAAATATAATGGTTATCAGGCAAGTGGATCGCTTTATTATTCGTATGGGCAGTTTACCAGAAATATTACCCTGTACATCTGTGATAAAGATGTGATTTTTGATGGATTAATAGAGAATTCCCAGGCTGGGGTAAACTATGATGCAGATTCTCTGCAATGGGAATTTTTGGGGAAATCATTCCATTATAAACAGTTAAAAAATAAAGGCATCGAAATTCAGATGGATGGCAGTGCATTGCCGGATCAGATTGTTTATACTCCGGGAGATCATACATTTACTGTTATTGCCGGAAAAGAGATATATAGCAAAAAAATTAGTGTCAGTTATTCGGTCAAGGATACGCTGATAAAAAAAGACGCAAGAGGATATACAGAGGATGGAAAAGCTGTATTTGATGCGGCCTTTGCAGCAGTTGATCAGGTAGTGAAGGATGGAATGGGTGAGGAAGAGAAAGTAAAAGCCATTCATGATTATTTAATCTATCATGCCAATTATGTCAATAATGGAGATTATAGTACCGCGGAAAACTGGGCATATGGAGCTGGTGGAGTATTGTTACATAAAGAAGGTGTCTGCCAGAGTTATGCGTTTGCTTTTTATATGATGGCAATATCTGCTGGGCTTGAATGCAGGTTTGTATCCGGTACAGCAGATGGAGGTGGTCATGCATGGAATCAGGTTAAGGTTAACGGAAAGTGGTATTATATTGATTGTACATGGGATGATCCGGTTGGCGGAGGATATGAAAATTATAAATATTATTTATCGGAGAGCCTTTGGTCAGATCATATTGCAGAGACGGCAAAAGATCTGTCGGAGGATGGAAAATATGATTGGGAGCATTATTATCTGACAGGAGCAGATTATGCCAGATAATAAGACTCTGTGGCAAGTTTCATTATCTAAGGGTTATTTCTGGGACAGTCTAGCCGACTGCCTCAGATAGCTCTTTTTCTTTTGCAGCTTTTGCCGCCTGTTCACGCTCTTTTCTACGTCTCCAATAAGTACGATTCCAAGCACGTTTGCGGCGTTTGTGTTCTTCCTCTTTTATCTGTTCGGGTGTAAGCTCCTGCATCGGTCCGTTTCCTTCTATGTTATAAGTATCATGAAATTTTAATTCCATAAATTTATGGAAATTAGTGGAGATATATTGATATCTTTGTTGTAAAAAATATCACGTTTCCTGTCGGTTGTCATTTTGGTAAACTTGAAGTTAACGGGTTCAAACTGTAATCTCAATTTGATTGCCTTCGATTGCAACAATACAGCTTTCGTAGTAACCATCTCCTGTTGTCCGGGGACCGCTGATTACTTCATATCCATCAGTTTTCAACTCTATGGTCAAGGCATCAACCTTTTCTTTACTTCCTACACTAAATGCGATATGTGCATACCCCGTGCGAGCAAGCTCCTTAGGTGAATCAAGCATTTCTGGCTTATTCATAATCTCCAATCGTGTGCCATCATCAAATGACAGAAAATAGGAGCGAAAGTTAGTTTGCAGGTTATGATATCCTTCGTTTGATTTTGCACCTAGATACTTCATAAAAAAGCTACGAGTTTTTTGCAGGTCGTTTACATATAAAGCAATGTGTTCGATTTTCATAATTCACCTCCAAATTTCAATCTGTTAATTTGTTTTATTATAGCACATGTAAGCTCATTCACAATAAATAAGAAATTGCAAAAGAATCAGTTACCAGTTAATCAATGAATTAGATATAGATGTTCTTCCATTTTCTCCGAAATCATTAACAGTCTTTTCAAAATCATAAATCAATAGTTCCGGTTTATTTCTAACACATTCCTTGATACATTGACCAGATTTTCCAAAAACCATTGTCGGTGCCGTTTGAAAAGGCGAGGTAGCATTTACTGAAATAGTAGTAGTAACATTTTCAACTGCACGAGTTTGCAGATGTCCTCTAATCATACTATATCGCTCCTTGTCGTCCGTATCCGCTACATCATAAAACAAAACCACATTTATGTCGGTATTTCTTTTATACAATTCTCTGAAAAATTCGGGAAATCTTATTTCAAAACAAATTCTAATTCCAAACACAACCCCATCTATCTCAACTATTCCATCACTATTCCCTTTTGCGAAATTATCATTATCCCATCCCCATAAAGCCCGCTTGTCATAAGACTTGATTTGTTTATTAGGCTGAAATAGTAATGCTCTATTATATATTTCTTTTTCTTTAAATATGGTTCCGACAATAAAAGAAATATCATTTTGGTCAGCTACCGATTGAAGTCTATCACACATTGACTGCACAAGGTTAAAATTGACACATGATGAATTTGATATATCTCTAGGTGGATATCCTGTTAATGAACATTCTGGAAATATCAGTAATTGAACATCTTTATGTTTTGCTAAATATATTGCTTTTTCTATTTCTTTATAATTCTCATTTACATCTCCAGATATCGCAAATTGATACGCTCCAATTCTCATTTATCAATCATCTCCTTTTCCGCTGTAAAAAACATTTACAGCTATATAAACTTGAATTTCACTAACCCTTAATTGGTATTCATATTTCAATGATTGAATTTTCTCTATTCCAATGAAAACGATAATCGTATCTTTCAAAGTGCAAAAACTCCTCTTGCAGAGGCGTGTAGTCCGTATTAGGTAATATTTCCTGATAAATCTTTCTGTAAGTTTCATATAGGTTATCCATAGAACCAATATGCTCTACAGCAAGATATTTATACGACTGTATGTCTTTATAGATAAAGCCGTCTGGAATTACGTTTCTTTTTGGAATAGAACAAAAATAAAACAGTTTTCCGTTTCTCTTTATCATAAAGGCATATTTTATCCAATTCTCAAATTGCGAAAGATAGGATTTCTTCAAATCAGCGTTAAACTTTCTCCAAAATTGTGTGCTGATTTGAATATTTCGTTTATGATAATTTGTAAGTTCTACTTCTTGTCCTATAACTGAAAATGCTTCTAATTCACGAATTGTATATTTCATTTCTTTTCCCTATGTGCCGTAATAATCGTATAACTATAAGCATTTACAGTTATGATACAGTTATCTATATTCACATACCAGTTCTTCCCACTTCTTGTGATTACAGCCTTTACAGAATCGATTTTAGCTTTACACCAGCCGACTACATCATCTGTATCTAAAAACAGATTTCTTTTAATGCGTTCTACGCCTAATTCTGTTGTGTGCAATTTATCCAAATTCTTTAGTAATTCATCATCTGCATTCATTTTATAATTATCCATTTCTCTTCATAAAATTACGATTGTTCTAATTCTTTTCACGCCCACCTTCTTGCCCTTCGGACAAGAAGTATCCCTCGCTCAAAGAGCTCGGTCAATCCCGATTTGTCAGATTCTAAAAAACTATTTTCCGTAATTGTATCATAATCGCATAATCCAGAAAAGTAATTATTTTTTCTTTTCCAATCCTTTTAATATCTTATCAAAATCAGATTCTATCGGCTGTGTCTTGTTAAAAATATCATATTCC
>OGEK01000039.1_pt1 | contig 140083 bp, 143 predicted proteins | sample 1570641 | NCBI WGS metagenome assembly OGEK01 (sample SAMEA2582136, study PRJEB24529) | metagenome | biome: Human gut stool | place: China | collected 2011
TTCCCCTGTGTGTATTATTTATATCTTTATATTCTTTTATTATCTTCTTAATAAAAACTATCTTCTGATGTCTGCAAAAAACCAGCAATGGTTTTACCAGTAATGGTTTCCTCAGTACTGGCTTTCTCGGTAACGGTTTTCTTATCATTGTTTTTTTCTTCTTCAATTATATTTTCTATAATTTGTATATTTTTTTATTTTTAATAAAAAAATAAATATTATACTTACATCTTTAAAATACTATTTGTTTATATTTCTCAAAAAAATAAAAACAATAAAATAGAAAAATAAAAACACTAAAAATAAATGAATATTATGAAAAAGAGGTTACCCAAATATACCTGAAATATATTTTTTAGTTCTTTCATCTGTTGGATTGTTGAATATCTTTTCTGTTGTATCAAATTCTATCAATTGACCATTCAAGAAAAATCCTGTATAATCAGATATTCTTTTAGCCTGAAAAAGATTGTGTGTAACTATAACAATAGTGTACCTCTTGGCAAGTTTAAGAAGCAACTTCTCTATTTTCATAGTATTTTGTATATCCAATGCAGAACAAGGTTCATCTAAAAGTAATATCTCTGGATTTACACTAAGACTTCTAGCAATACATAATCTCTGCTGCTGCCCTCCACTCAATTTCAAAGCAGATTTTTTTATATCATTTTTTACTTCATCATATAACCCTACTTCTTCCAATTTATTTTTTACCAATATATCAAGTTCTTCTTTATTTCTTGTTCCATAATAAATAGGTGCATAAGTCATATTCTTATATATTGAAAAAGGAAATGGAGATGGAGTTTGGAAAACTATTCCTATTTCTTTTCTTAATTTTTCTTTATCAATATCAGCACTATTATTTCCATTAAAAAAAATTGTTCCTTCCACTTTAGAATCTTCTTCATCATTTATCATATGATTAATGGTTTTAAGAAAAGTTGATTTTCCACAACCAGAAGGACCTATTATAGAAACTATTTTATTTTTCTTTATAGACATATTAATATTTTTTAGTATTTCTTTTTCTCCATAGTATACAAAAAGATTTTTTATTTCCAATATATTTTCCACTATTTCACTTCCTTTTTCTTAAAAGTATCTGACTAAGTATAATCACACTAAGTAACACTAACATCAATACAAAAGCTGTTCCATATGCTTTTTCAGTAGATATTCCTTGAGTCAGTAGTATATACAAATGATATGAAAGGGACATTGATGGTTTTGTTATATTAAAAGATATTGGAGAACTTATTACAGCCATACAAAACATTATTGGAGCTGTGGCTCCTACTGCATATCCAAATGCTAAAACAAGAGCTGATATTATTTTATCTCTACATAGTGGTATAACAATTTTCATTATAGTATATACCTTCGATATCCCCATAGAATAAGATGCTTTTATTAAATTTTGGTCAACTTCTTTAAATGCCTTCTCTATTCTTGTTTCAACTACTGGAAATATCATTATCCCCAATGTCAGACCTCCTGAAATTACTGACCTTCCTAGTCCTAAATACAATACAAACATTGTATACCCAAACAACCCTAACACTATTGAAGGGATACCTCCCATACACTGTATTATTGTCTGTATTGTTGCTTTTATTTTTTTATTTTCAGTATAAAATACTAAATGTATCCCTGTGCATATTCCAAAAATTCCTGCAATAATACAAGCTATTCCAGTGGAAAGAAAACTTCCTATAATAGCTGGAGCTATCCCTCCTTCTGTTCCCAATATCATTCCTTTAGGAACATCTGTAATAAATTTCCAGTTTACAGATCCATACCCTTTCCAAAATATATATCCAAATATATAAAGTACAAGAAATATTACTAAAAGTCCACTTCCATATGCCCATATTCTTATTATCTTTTCTTTTATTCTCACAGCAGCCTCCTAAAGAAATCTTTTCTTTAGATAATTTATAAGTATATTAATACAGAATATCATCATCATTAAAATAAATCCAGAAGCAAACAAAGCACTATAATGTAAACTGCCTACCTCTGTCATTCCCATTTCTAAAGCTATCAACGAAGATATAGTTTGAGCTTTTCCCAGCAATTTAGGAAAAATAGGAGCATTTCCTATTACCATCATTACTGCCATAGTTTCACCCATAGCTCTTCCCGTTGATAATATTATACTTATAATTATAGTTTTTGTAGAAAGTGGAAGTACCATTTCACTCACCATATACCATTTTGATACTCCCATTGCTTCAGATATTTTTTCATATCTTTCTCTTGTTTCTCTCATATTTTCTTCGCATAGAGATATCATAAAAGGAAGTATCATAATAGAAAGAAGTATTCCCCCAGCAAGAACTGTTTCTCCTGTAGCCATTCCCATACTCTCAAAAAATTTTACAAGTATTACAAGTCCCATAAAACCATAAATAACAGAAGGAACACCTGCTAATATATCTACATAAGGTTTTAATATATTTCTAATTTTTAAAGAAAGGACACATGAAAGAAAAATACTGCACCCTACTCCAACAGGAAGTGCAATTAATACTGCTGTAAAAGAAACATAAAAAGTAGCAGATATAATGGGGAGTATTCCTAAATATTGTCCATTCACAGAAACAGGCTTCCACCTTTTTCCTAAAATAAATTCTTTTAAGCCAACTTCTCTGAATAAAGGAAGACTCTCCTTTAATATAAAAATTATTATAAAAGAAATCATAAGAAAAGATATTAATGCTGCAATTTTTAAAATCTCAGCAAATACTTTATCATATTTTTTCCAAAACAGCATTTTCCCCCTCCTTCACAAATATAAAAAATGGCTCAACATCTATAAAAATGAGCCATTATTAAACCATTTACTATTTTACAGGAATATAACCACTTTTACTTACAGAATCCATTCCTTTTTCCGAGAATATATAATCAACAAATGCTTTTTCTTGAGGAGTAAGTTCTCCATTTTTGATAAATAATAGAGGTCTTTGAATTTTATATTTACCTGACACAATATTTTCAACAGTTGGTGCTGCACCATCTACAACTAATGCAGTTATTTTATCTTTATTTTGGTTATACATACCAAACGAAGCATATCCAATAGCATATTTATTTTCTACTAATTTTGCTGCCAAAGCTCCCATTGAAGGTGCCTGAATAGCATCATCTTTCACATCAGTTTTTCCCATAATAACATTTTGGAATACTTCATGTGCCCCTCCACCAAGATCTCTAGTTACAACTATAATTTCTTTCTTTTCAAGTCTTTTATCTATATCACTCCAATATTTGTATTCTCCAGAAAATATTTTTCTTAAAGTTTCTCCATCTATTTCTTTTGTATATTTTAATATTGGATTTTCATTATTGACTGATACTGTTAAAGCATCCGAAGCTACTACATATTCTCTATATTCAGGAAGCTTAGCTTTTTCACTTTCCTTTACCTGTCTAGCTACCATTCCAAAATCACTTACTTTTTCAATTACACTCTTAACCCCAGCTCCTGATCCACCAGAAGATACATAAATTGCTATATTTTTATTTGGAAAACTAGAATCTACTTTATCCCAAGTTACATTTTCTTCTATAAAATCAGCAGATATTTTTGAAATAACAGGAGCCAAAGAAGATGATCCATTGAACATTATTTGTGCTTTAAACTCTTCAGCAGCTAAACTTCCAAAAGATAGCCCAAATATTGCAGCTCCTAAAAATATCTTTAATAATTTGTTTTGCATTTAAGTCCCCCTTAATTTTGTAATTCTATTTGTTATTATATCATTTATATAATAATTTTCAACTTAATTTCTAAACTTCAAGTTGATTTTTCATAAAATTAAATTTTCCTTTTTTTCTCTTAATCTTCCTTATTTTCAGAATATTTATCAAAAATAACTTTTATACTTTTTCCATTTTCCCTATTTGCAATTATTATAAAATAATCTTTATTTTCAGTTATATTACTAGTCTTCTTTATATAAGAAGCTATTTCATCACTACTTTTAACTGCTTTTTCAGGCATTTTTTTTATAGAATCCAACATTTTTTCTGTTAATTCTTTATCTGAAATTCCTTCACTCATTTTCTCAACTAAATTTATCAAAGTTTTTTTTAGTTTTAGCTGATTTGAATTTAAATTATGGCAAGATACAATGATTCCTATTCCATAAGGTATTTCTTTATCTTTCAGTAAAATATCTATTTTTTCATTAAGTTTTCCAGTTTTTCTCTCAAAAAAGTAATATGTTTCTTCATCTTTAAAACTAAATCCATTTTCTATAAGAATATTTTTTACTTTTTCCAATTCTACTTTTTTTAAAAATTCCTCTTTGGGAAAAATGAAAATGCAAATTATAAAAAATAAAACTAAAAATAGAAATTTTCTCATAATCTTTCGCCTCTTTTAATAAATAATTTTATAATAATATTTTTTCTAAACTAAGAATTTTATAAAAAGTAAAGTCTTATATACAAAAAAGCAACTGTCACTATATAGACATAATTTTAACTCTCTGTTACTATAATATAAAAACTGGAGGTTAAATTATGGAATGGTTTTCTTCTAAAAAATGTGAAACAAATATTTATGTAATATCAGAGAAAATAAATGAAAAAACAAAATTTGATTTTATTTTCTATTCACTTGATGAAGATATAAAAAATAATTATGAATTTCTAATAAAAATTAGAAATAATATAGGCAATGTAACATCTAAATTAAAAACTCCTGAATGGGAAAAATTCAGTTTAAAATTATGGTATAACTATGGAAAAAGTAGTGGACCTCTTGGTGCAGTTAAATGTGTTGCTGAGCTTCCTGTTGATGTTACTGAAGGAAAAACTTTATATGCTGCCATTGTAAATTTAAATAAAAAAATAATAATTCCCCAAAATCATATTTTACCTGTTACTATTAAAAATTATGATAATATTAAAAAAGCTACAATTATATTTTAATATTTTTATTTCTAAATCATTGTAATATCACTAACTAAAATCGCTTATATAAACATTCTCCTCAAGTTTATATTTTCTTTTTTATCAAGCAAAAAAATTTCTAGAATATAAATTTATCTACATACCATTTAACTATAGTTATCTTTTTTACTTCTTTTTTCTCTAAGGAGATTAAATTTTTTATATATTTAAAATAAAGGCTGCTGTAAATTTTAATATTTTTTAATTTTTCTATCTTTAATATTAAACAAAATTTTATTTCTCCTGCATCTTTTTATATTTCTTTTTACCATAGTTTTAAAGTTATCTAATACAGATTTATTCAAGTTTTCTGTATTATTATCAGTTAAACTTTTCTAATGAAGCAAGAGTTTCTTTAGAAAGATATATTTTTGGAACTAAAACTTTTATTCCATTTACCTCCTCTTCTACATACCATATAATATCATTTTTAAGATTATTTATCTGTTCTTTTGTAAGAGCTACCCCAATAGATAGATTCAAATCTTCCATAGCTTTTATAGAGTTATCTAACAATATCTGTATCTGTTCCCTATCATTTATAGCTCCATTGAGATATCTCTTTCCTGTATTTTCAAGAATAGCTCTGTTTACTATTCTTGATTCATAAAATGAATCTCCTAGGAGTTTAATATCTTTTTCAGGATTATATCCTATTTTTTCAAATAAATAATCTGAACCAAGATAATAACTCATATCTATAAATTTCAGGTTTGTTTCTATCAGATATTTAAATTTAGGATTTTTTTCATTTGAAATAGAATTGTTTATACTTGATATTTCATTGTCTTCTACATCTATTTTTTCTTTAAAATCTATTGAAATATCTTTTGAATCTATTAAATCTTTATTTACAACAAACAGTTCTTTATCTCCTTCAGGGATTGTAATATAACTTTCTGTATTAATTGTTCCTGTTCTTTCAACATCACTGCTATTTAAAATTATTTGTTCCATATCTATAGTTTTTTCATTTACTGTGTTTTCCTCTTTTGTTAAAATTCCATCTCCTACTTGTATAGCAGATATATTTATATTATTTCCTGCTGATATCTTTGTTCTCTTATCAGTTTCTGCTGCTTTATCTTCATAATCACCAATACTGCTTGGAAAGTTTCCATTTATCAATCTATATGCTGATATATTAATATCTCTGTCTGCTGAAATATTCCCTCCTCTGTTTATAACATCTCCTGTAGTTTTCAGAGTAACATTTTTTCCAGATGAAATATATGCCATTTTATTTGTATATTCATCTTCCCAACCTAAACTTGAAGAATTAAAATAAACTTTACCATATTTTTCACTATTTTCTTCAGTAGCTTCATCTATTAAACTTAAAAATTTATCCTTTATCCTTTTCTTTTCTTCTTCTGACATATTTTCTACAGCTCCAAACCCTTTTTCAATAACAGTAGAACCTTCTGCAATTTCTCCAAGATTTTCGATTTGAACTGCTTCTATATAAATATCTCCCATTGATTCTATAATTCCTGCATTATTTTGAACTTTACCTAAAGTTTTTATCTCTATGTTGTTCCCAGAAAATATTTCTCCCTTATTATTAATAAAATCTTCTTTTAAAGATATAGTCATATCATCTTTTGAATATATAAGTGAATAATTTCCATTTAATATACTTTCAGCATTTAAAATTAAAATATTTCCTGAAGCTATTTGTCCATTATTTATCAGCTCTTTTGAATTTACATCAAGATTATTCTGTGAAGTCAAAATTCCATTATTAGTGATACTTCCGCCAGTTGTTATTATATTATTTCCATTTCCTAAAACAATACTATTAAAATTACTCAATTTTCCTGAAAGATTAGCTGTAAAACTTTTTGTACTTCCCAATATTTTATTATTTATTAAATTTACTGCATTTATGGTTAAGTTATTTCCACCTACAAATTTGCTGTTATTTAGAAAATCTCCAGTTAAATTAAGTACTATATCTCCATTATTTTCTATATCTGTATTTACAGCAAGAGATTCTGCTGTTATTTTTAAAAGGTTATTCCCTATATAATTTCCTTCAAGAGTAAAAGAATTAAAAATATTAAGTTCAAGCTGTCCTTGAGATTGTATCCTTCCATCTGTATTATAAATATTTTCTGCCTGAATAGATAAAACAGAATCATTATCAAATACTCTTATATCTCCTGATTGGTTATTAAGGGCTTCTGTGTTTTCTATATCTATATTTCTGCCTTCAATAGTACCATTGCTGTTATCTAATTCTTTTAATCTTATATCTTTATCTGAAATTATGCTTCCTGTATTAGAAACATTTTCTGCTGTTATATCACCTTTTACTGTAATAATACCTTCATTAAGCAGCTCTTTTTCAAGACTCATATTCTCTCCGAGAATTAGTTTCCCAAAAAGAAAATTCAACAGTGCTTCTCCTTCAAAATTCTTCAGAGCTGATATAGTTCCAGTATTTTTTGCTTTAGAAGCTTTTATACTTCCTTTGGCAATTAATTTCCCACTATTATCTATTTCTTTAATTGTTATATTATTACCTTGAATCAAATTAGAATTTTCAACAGAATTATCAGTATCAAATTTTAAATCCCCATCACCTATTATTCTTCCACTATTATTCACAAATTGAGATGTAATATCCATATTGTTTCCAGAGAATATATCTCCTTTGTTTATTATATTTTTAGAAATTAAATATAGGTTGTTTGAGCTTTGAATAAGTGCAGTATTCACAATTTTATTTCCTGAAATAGTAATACCTTTCTTCCCATATACAGTACCTGAATTTTCAAGATCATAAATATTAAAAATTCCAGTGTCTGAAGTTATTATTCCATTATTTATAAGCCTTGTTCCAGTAATTAAAAGTTCTAGGGCAGATATTCTATCATTATTCAAAATACTATCACTTAATAGTGTAAGCTTACTTCCACTGCTCATATTTTTATTATTAATTACATTCCCTGTTATCTTCATATTTAAAAGAGAAAGAATATCTCCATTATTATTGATGTTTCCTGTTATCTCTGCATTTTCACTATAAATATATCCAGTATTTATTATATTTCCAGATATATTTAATTCCTTTTCACTCTTTATATTCTGGCTGTTGTCTATATTACCAATTATATTTACCAGATTTTTCCCTTGAACTGTTCCACTATTATTTAAATCAGCAGTAATAGTAAGTGTATCTTCTCCTGTTATATTCCCACTATTTTTAATCTTTTCTCCAGATACAACCAATTTTTCTCCTGAAATATCTCCTGCATTATCACCGACACCATCTATAAAAAGATGTCCTCCAGTTATAATTCCAGAACCCTCATTAATATATTTAGAAGATACGAGAGTGAGATAATTTTCTCCATAGATAATTCCTCTATTTGATATTTGACTAGCATTCAATGTAGCTGTCTTCCCCAATATGCTCCCATTATTTTCTAAATAATCTGTCATTTTTAAAGTTAAAACATCAGCTTGAATAAGCCCATTGTTATATAAAAATTTTGATGATATATTTATTGAAGAAGATATTATATTTTTTTCATTCAAAATATTATTTTCACTTTTTATTTCTATATCATTTCCACTGATATTACCTTTATTTGATAGATTAGTGCTTTCAATCTTTACCTTTTTATTAGCAGCTATTGTTCCTGTATTTTCTATATTTTTACCTTTAATTTTTAAATTTTCCACTGCTTTTAATGATTCATTTTTTAAATTTCCACTTAAAGTAATATCTGCATTTAATGCAGCAAGCTCTTTATTCTCCATATCTTTTGAAGTTATTGTTACATTATCAGCTGAAATTTTTCCAGTATTAACAATCTTTTCTTTATTAGACATATTTATATTTTTTGAAGATATATTACCTTTGTTTTCAATGTTTGAACTATTTATTTCTATATTTTTATTTGAAGATATATTTCCAGTATTTACTATATCTTTAGATTTTATATTAATATTATTTTCTGCTATGGCTTTTTCTTGTATTTTTACATTTTCTGCATTGATTTTTATATCATTTTTAGCTTGAGCATCTTTTAATATCAAATCTCCATTAACATCTATTTCAAGATCTCCTGAACCTGCCAGCATTTCTCCCTGACTATTTACCCCAACACCTTTTTCGGTACTTTGAAGATATATTCTTCCAGCATAAAGAGACCCTAATGCTTTTGCATCCAGAGCCACTTTAGGTTTATCTCCATCTTTTTCTGCCTTGGCTTTTACTTCGCCTGTTTCATGATTATATTCATTTCTCCCCAAAACAACATTTACTTCTTCTCCTCCATAAACTGCACCATTGAGTTCTGCTGTTCTTGAAACAATATCTACCATTCTCACATTTTTTCCATCTATCCCCTGACTTCCCACTACCACTGTTCCATCATCTATATCAAATCCTTTTAAATCTCCAAATTCATCAGTTATAGATTTTCCAGTTGTAAGTATTACTCTAGGTGTATTTATAAAACCTGCCCCATTCAGATATATTCCATTTGGATTTGCTAAAATATATTCAGCAGATTTCCCAACTACCTCAGTATATCCTTCTATATTACTTCTATTCACACCTGTTACTTCTGTCAAAATAACATCTGCTTCTCTGCCTTTTAAATTAGAGTTTCCTTGAATAATTCCTCCCAGCTGAGTTCTATTGTTTTCCTTGCTGCTGTTATTTAAAAGTACTCCCTCTTTTCCTACATTATATTCTTTAAAATAATTATGGGATACTCCATTCTTATTAGGTGCATTTATATTTACTATTGGAACTCCATTTGGTGCTTTCTCAACATTTACTTGCTGATTTCTGTTTTGATCAACTACTTTTGCAGATGCAATCACTTGCTGTGTAAAGATACTAAAAAAGATGTAAGTATAGATTATCAATCTTTTCAGCAATTTATTTTTTAATATCTCCATTCTAATTTTCCCCCTAGAAATGTTTAAAATCTTGTACTCATACTAAAATATATCTCATGTGTATTTTTCTTTATGTAAGCTGGAGCTGTTAAAGGCTTCGAATACGAAAAGCTCATATCAAAATTCTTCAAATACATTCTCAGTCCTATTGTTGCTCCACTCATTTCGCTTCCATTTTTCTCATAATAATCATCTTTGTAAACATCTTTCACTCTTCCATAATCATATGCTATAAATGGTTCTAAGGATTTATAACTATACCCAATCTCATTTCTTATATAGAAACCTTTATCACCCATTATTGAATTTTCTTTAAACCCTCTTACAGTAGTATCATCACCTATTCCTAATTTTTCTGAAGAATAGAGTATATCATCTGAATACTGTCCACTGAAAGAAACTCTGTATGAAAATCTCTGCTCCTTTATCATAAATGGTTTATACCAGCTCAAATCAACAGTATATTTTTGAAATTGTGCTTTTGGAGAATCTTCTCCTTTTTCTTCATCACTTTCTGCACCAAATCTTTTTATCCCCTCATGATAAGTAAAATTTCCATAAAGTATTCCGTTAAAAAATCTTCTATTATGATTGACATCTATTTTTAATACAGAAAGTTTTCTTGAACTTGTTATCAGCTTTATTCCGTCAAAATAATTTTTAGTTTCTTTATTTGTTAAAGTCATTCCTATGGAAGTTTTTCCATTACTGTTTCTATTTATTATTCTTCTTGCAGAATAATTCATATTTCTTGAAACTCCTGTTGTTTCATAGGTGTGAGCAAATGATTTTATTGTAGTAAGGTATTCAGACTGATCTTTTGATACTGAAAATTCCCAATATTTTACTGGAACCCTGTAATAAAAAGAAAAGTTTTCATTATCCTTATATTTTCTGTTTCTTCCAAGTTTTCGCTGATAAGTACTTACAAAAGTATCATTTATATCTGCAATATCTTCAAAAATAAGAGAAAATTTTATTCTATCCTTACCAGTGGAACTTTGCCCTAAATCATTGTAATTTACAGCTCCAGATATTTTTTTTCTTTTCTGATTATCTATTTCTACTATGCTTCCACCAAGCTCATTTCCTGCTACAATATCCACCCTTGCATTATTGGAGGAAACTGAATTAAGATTATCTATTCCTTGATCAAGATCATTTATATTTAATATTTTTCCTTTAGAAACAGGAAAAGAAGTAAAAAGCTTTAATTTTTTCTGACCTTCTTCTCCCTTAAATACAATTTTTTCCACATGTCCCTCTATTACCTTTAAAAATATTTCCCCTGCTGAAATGTTTGATTTTTCCATATCTATTTTTACTCTAACTGAAATATACCCTTCTTCAAGATACAAATTTTCAAGTTCTTTCATTAAATTTAGTATATTTTTTCCACCTTTTTTACCTATATATTTTTCTTTTAAAGAATCAATTTCAGATTTTTTTAATATTGTATTTCCTTCAATAACAATATTCCTTATTTCACTTCCCATGGCTTGGACATCTTCTTCAATATCATTTAATTTGACTTTATCTTTAAGTTCGCTTTTTTCTAATTTTCTCATTTCTTCTGCTTGTTTTCTTCTTTCTTCTCTAATCAATTCTTGCTGATCAGCATAATTATAATAACTAATCATCAGAAAAAGCCAAAAACATATCCCCTTGATTTTCATAAAATCTCTCCCAGTAAAATTTTCAATGCTTATTCTTTCAATGTTCATTATTTTTAATTTAATTTTTTATTTATATCTATATTTCTATATAAATTCATTTCATATTTTTTTACTAGCTCATTTTTCCAAAAGAATATTTTTTATAATCTGTAGTCAAATGTATATTTTAAATATTATCATTTTATCATTTTTTAATTGTTTCATGTAGGGAAATATTATATTATATATTTTTTCAAGTTATTAAACTTCTTGTAATCTTCTTTTTTTAAAATATACAAATTCTAAATCACCTTAATCACATAAATATATAATTTAAATTATAGAGTTTATGTAAAAATTAAGTTTTGGAAAAGAAAATAGTTCCTCAAAAAAATAAATTAATCTGTTTCCTTATGAAATGTTGAAATTTAAAAGTTTTGAATTAAAAAGGAAGGAAAAAATAAATATAAAAAAATGCACCCAAAATCTTAGACAATTAAGATTTTGAGTGCAACACAAATTACTAATTTGTAACAATCTCTTTCACATTTCTATTGCAACAGCTCTCACAGGACAGCCATCTATACCTATTTTTAATGGCATACATGAAAAATAAAATTCTTTCTCTAAAAGTTTTTCTAATTCACATAAGTTTTCCACAATTATCTTATTTCTTTTTAAAAGTATATTATGATTTTCTAATTCTTTTGAATCATATCCATCTGGTGAAATACAGTCTATTCCAATTCCTTTTAAAGGAGAAGCTGCTATTTTTTTAGCTACTTCTTTTGAAATGATTGGATAATTTTTGAAATATTTTTCTTCATTCCAATATTTATCCCACCCAGTATAAATTAATAAGTAATCAATATTTGCTATTGAACTAAAATCAAAATTATCTAAATTCTTAAAAGAAATACATAATCCTTTTCCTAAAAAAGTTTCAATGGGAAAGTCGCAAATATTTTTTCCATTTTCTAATATATGAAAAGGAGTATCCAGATGAGTTCCAATATGTGAAGTAAGACCTAAGTTAGTTATATTTACTCCATCTTTTTTATAAGAAAAAAGCTCTTTTATATCAGGTTTTTCTTCCTTAGAATATGCTGGCATATTATTTTCTATTTTATGTGTCAAATCATATATTTTCATATTTACCTCACTATTTTTACATTTAATTATCTTACACTATATTTATTTTATTCTTTTGCTTCATATTCATATATATTAGGATTATAATATGTCAATAAAGGAAAATCAAAATATATTTGGTAAAAGAAAAAAAGAATTATCTTGAAAAATTATCAATCAATGAAATAGTTAATTAAGTACTATTAATATATTTCATTTTTAAAACTGAATTAAAATTAATTAATTAAAGGAGAAATTAAAATGAAAGTAATGTTATTAAATGGAAGTCCAAATGAAAAAGGTTGTACTTATACTGCATTGAGAGAAGTAGAAAAAGTTCTTAACAAACATGGAATAAAAACAGAGCTTGTATATCTAGGTAAAAAACCTATTGCTGGCTGTATAGCATGTTCTAAATGTTTTGAAACAGGAAGATGCATATGGAATGACAAAGTAAATGAAATAGCAGAAAGACTAGATGAAATAGATGGATTAATTATTGGTTCACCTGTATATTATGCCAGTGCCAATGGAAGTTTAACTGCATTTTTAGACAGATTATTCTTTTCAGCAGGAGATAAGATGGCTGGAAAATTAGGAGCTTCTATAGTTTCATGTCGTCGTGCAGGTTCTACAGCTACATTTGATCAGCTAAATAAATATTTTACAATTAGTAATATGCCTATTGTTTCATCTAATTACTGGAATCAGGTACATGGATTTACTCCGGAAGATGTAATGCAGGACAAAGAAGGACTGCAAATAATGCGTACTCTTGGAGAAAATATGGCATGGTTGTTAAAATGTATAGAAGCTGGGAAAAAAATGAATATACAAAAACCAGAATATGAAGAAAAAATAATGACTAATTTCATTAAATAATAATTCTAACTCCAATAATAATTTTTTTACTTTTAATATTACTATAAAAAATTAAATTAAAAAAAACTCACAAGATACTATCCTTGTGAGTTTTATTAATTTATTTAATCTTCCCAGCATTCAGCATTTTTTAATTCTGGAACAGATGAAGCTTTAAACTGTGGATTTAATCCTTTTTTCTTTTGAGCAATATAATCTTTAAGAGCTGCAATTGCCACTTTATAAAGTACTGCAATCACTACCAAGTTCATTATTGCCATAAATCCCATAAATAAATCAGCCATATCCCAAACTATCTGGACTTTGGCAAGACAACCAAACATTACCATAAATACAACAAAACATCTATAAAGATTTAACCATATCTTATTCCCATTTAAAAACTCTATATTTGTTTCTCCATAATAATAGTTTCCTATTATTGATGAAAAAGCAAAAAGGAATATACATACAGCAATGAATATACTTCCCCAAGAACCAACCTGTGAAACAAGAGCTTCCTGAGTCAATTGTATTCCATTAGACTCTCCTTGTAAATCTACTCCAGACATTAATATAATAAAAGCAGTTGCAGAACATATCAATATAGTATCTGTAAATACTCCTAAAGTTTGGATAAGTCCCTGTTTAACTGGGTGAGTAACATTTGCTGTTGCAGCAGCATTGGGAGCACTACCCATTCCTGCTTCATTTGAAAATAGTCCTCTTTTTATTCCTTGCATGATAACAACTCCAAGTCCTCCACCTACTGCTTGTTTAAATCCAAGAGCATTAGAAATAATAGATTCAACAACTGATGGAATCATTGTAAAGTTTTTTATCAAAACAAACAATGCTACAAGAACATAAGCAACTGCCATTACTGGAACTATATATTCCACTGCATGAGCTATTCTTTTTACTCCTCCAAAGATGATAATAGCAGTAGCAGTAGATATTGCTATTCCTAAATACATTCTATTAATGTTAAAAGCTTTTTCAAATGCAAATGATACAGTATTAGCCTGTACTGAATTGAATATAAGTCCAAAAGTTATAGAAATAAGAATAGAAAATACAATTCCCATCCATCTTTTTCCTAAAGCTTTTTCCATATAGTACGCTGGTCCACCTCTAAAATGATCTCCTTCTTTTACTTTGTATACCTGTGCCAGTGTACTTTCTACAAAACTTGAACTTGACCCTATAAGTGCCATTACCCACATCCAAAATATAGCACCTGGTCCACCTATAACAATGGCTATAGCAACTCCTGCCATATTTCCAGTTCCAACTCTGGAAGCTGTTGAAATACAAAATGCTTGAAATGAAGATATTCCACTTGACCCGTGCTTCTCATTAGAACTTTCATTTTTCATAGCTCCTTCACCAAGAAATCTAAACATCTCCCCCAATAGTTTAAATTGAACAAACCCTGTCTTAAAACTAAAATATACTCCTAATCCCACAAGAAGTATTATCAGTATATATGACCATATAAAGTTGTTCAGCCAGTTAAAAGCATCATACAAAAAAACCATTCTTTCCTCCCGTACTAATAATATTGTTTATTCTATCACATTTTGTTGTGTTAAACAAAATTTTTTTATGATTAAAATATTGTCAGATTCAGTTCACTAGAAAGATCTTCTAATAAAAGTACTCCTGCTATTGAGTTTCCTTTTTTATCAAGAGATGGTCCGTACACCCCTATTCCCATTTTTCCTGGCACTACTGAAAGTATTCCCCCACCTACTCCACTCTTAGATGGTATTCCTGCTCTTACTGCAAATTCTCCAGAACTGTCATACATTCCACAAGTTACCATTAATGTCTTTACAATAGTAGCTATTCTTGGGGTAATTACTGTTTCTCCATTACTTAATTTTCCGTTATTTGCTAAAAATAATGCTATTTTTGCAAGTGTTTTTGCGGTTACTTCTATTGAACATTGTTTAAAATATATATCTAAAGCATCTTCAACATTTCCTTCAATTATTCCATCACCTTTTAAAAAATATCCCATTGCTCTGTTTCTATTTCCTGTTTCTGATTCTCCACAATATATTTTATAGTTTACATCTAAAGTTTCATCTTCTGATATTTTTCTAAAAAAGTCTAAAAGTCTTTGAAATCTATCTCTTACATCTTTCCCTTTTATCATAGAAGCTATTGCTATAGCTCCTGCATTTATGAGTGGATTATATGGTTTTCTTCGGCTGGAAGTTTCAAGTTTTTTTATTGAATTAAAAGGATCTCCAGTAGGTTCCATACCTACTTTAGAAAATACATATTCTTCCCCATTATCTAATATAGCCAACATCAGTGTTACTATTTTAGAAATGCTCTGAATTGTAAATTTTGTATCCCAATCCCCTGAGTAATATTCATTTCCTTCTACATCTATAATATATAACCCTAAAGCATCTTTTCTAGCTTTATCCAATTCTGGAATGTAACTAGCAACTGTTCCCTGTTTTGCTTCAGGTATATTTTTTTTAACTAATTTATCCAGTAAATCTTTCATCAATTCCTCCTGATGTCATAAAAATTTTATTTTTACAAAAATATATATTTATAATATAAACTTACTGTAGCATTTTGTCAATAAATTTTCATTATTAATACAATAAATAGAATATAAATAATATATACCTTTAAGTTTAAGATTTATATTTTTCTTTTATTCTTTTTTATGTTACTTTTATCCTTAAATTTTATATATCTCAAATATATTTTAAAAACATATTTCATAAATATTCTTTTTAAAAATATTTTTTCTTATTTTAGATAAAAAGTTATATTCATTTAATATATTTAATTTTTATATAATATATATATTTAGTTAAAAATTCTTAATTTCTAATTTTTAAACCTGTAGATAATCAAAAAGATCTTCAGGAACCTCATTTTTTAATTTAAGTTCATATTCTACATGAGGAATTCCTTTTTCAGTAAAACATTCCTTTGCTTTTAAAACTTTCTCAGCCTGTCCTAAATAATAGAAGCTTTCTCCTGAACTTTTTTTTACAAATATTTCTAAAGTATAATAATTTTCAGCTATTTTTCCTTCTGCTGTTAATCTATTATTTCTACTTAAACATCTATTATTTTTAGAAAACCATGGAAATCTCTGCTGATCTAAAAATTTATTGTCAAAAATACTTGAATCTTCCATTGTTACAAACATTATAACTTTCTTTTCTTCTTCAAAAACAGTATATCCACTTACTTGGTATCCATTATTAAAATCCAGATTCAACTGCCAGAATCCCTCTTGTTTTGTATACTGCTTATATTTTTGAATTGATTCTTTTCCAGATTGTTTATAATTTTTTTCAACATACCCTAAATTATATTTAATCAAGTCTTCTACTAGTTCTCTAAAATACTTATTATTCTCATATCCATTTTTAAAATCTTTACTTACTTTATATTCTCCATTAACTTTCTCTAAAATAGGTTCAAATTCTTTCATAGTAGAAAGGCTTGTAAATATTTCCTTAGAAAGATGTTTTACTGCATTTTCTATATTTTCTTTTTGTTGCTTTATCTTATATTTTTTCTCTAAAATATCTTCTACTTCTTTCAAAGAAATTTTTGCACTTTTAATACTTTCCTGTAATATTACCATTTCGTGAATTCTTTTTGCTGGAGTAAAAAAGCTTGATAAGAAAGTTAAAAAATTCTTTTCTATTCCTGATAAAACTCCAAATTCTGTATTAGGTCTTAAGGCTTTTAAAACACTATCATAATCTTTTCTAAATTTTAAAATTACACTTGGTTCTATCATATTTCTTGTAAAAAAATCATTTAACATTGGAGTTCTTCCAAGCTGTTTTTCTAGAAGATTAAAATCATGCTCTATATTTTTCTTAGTTGAAAAATTGGTTTTATTTATATTTTCAAATATTCTTTCTTTTACTATTTCTTCAAAAGAAATTGAACTTTCTCCTGGAATCATATTTGTTCCATTCAAAATAAATTTTTTCATAAAATCTTTATCAAAACTATTATTTTGAGAAATTGCAGTTGGTATCAAAAAGTTTTTCTCATAATTTCCTATAAAATCTAAGACTACAACAAATTCTTTATTTTTATTTTTTCTTAACCCTCTTCCCAATTGTTGAATATAGACAATAGAAGATTCAGTAGGTCTTAGAAGAATAACTTGATTCACACAAGGTATATCAATCCCTTCATTAAAAATATCCACAGTTATGATATATTCTATCTCTCCATTCTCTAATTTTTCAATAGCATTCTCTCTTGTATTATCTCCATGTTCTCCTGTAAGTGCTATACTTTTTATTCCTCTTTCATTAAATTTTTCAGCAAGAATATTTGCTTCTTCCACTCTTGATACAAACATTAACCCATGAAGTTTCTCTCCACTATACCCATAATATCTACTTTTCTCAATTATATGATCTATTCTTTGCTCTAAAGTAAGATTTTTTATAGAAGTTTTATTATCAATACACTCTCCATCTACTGTTATATCTGAAACTCCAAAATAGTGAAATGGACATAGCAGATTTTCTCTAAGAGCATCATAAAGCCTTATTTCATATGCTATATTATGATTAAATAATCTATAGATATCAAAATCATCACTTCTTTCTGGAGTTGCTGTCATTCCTAATAAAAAATCTGGCTTAAAATAACTTATTATACTTTGATAAGTTTTAGCTCCACTATGGTGAACTTCGTCAATTATTATATAGTTAAAGTAATTTTTAGAAAATTTTTCCAAATGTTCTTTTTTATTTAAAGTTTGAACCATAGCAAATATATAATCTGCATCTACAATACTTTCCTCTCCATATATAGCCATTTTTTTATTACTTATAATATTTTCAAAAGTATACTTAGCTTTCCTCAATATAGTTTTTCTATGAGCTATAAACAGCATTTTTTCTGGTTTTAGATTTTTTACATCAAAGGCACTTAAATATGTTTTTCCTGTCCCAGTTGCACTAATTAATAACCCTTTATCTTCACTTTCCCTCAATAATTTTAAATTTTCCAATGCTTCTTTCTGCATAAAATTAAGTTTTATATCCTTTTTAAATAAAGAATTTTGATTTTTTTCTTGAATTTTTAAATATTCCTTTGATAGCTTATAGACTTTTTCATAATTTTCTATCATTTCTAAATCCAATTTAGGAAGTCTTTCAAAAATTTCTTCAAAATTATTTAAAATGTCCTTTGTAATTTTTCCATCTTCTAAAGAATTTATTTTTAAATTCCATTCAAAATTCACTGTTAAAGCTGTCTGAGTTAAATTACTGCTTCCAATTATCAAAGTCCAGAGATTTCCTTTTTTAAAAAAATACCCTTTTGCATGAAATTTTTCTTTGGATAATATTTTTAATTCAATATTTTTATAGTTTAGAAGTCTTTTTAATGCTTTTGGTTCAGTAAAATTTAAGTAATCCCCTGTAAGAATCTTTCCTCTTATATTCCTATTTTCTAACTCTTTCAATTGCTCTAGAATTAAAGATAGCCCTCCTTCTGTTATAAAAGCTACTGAAATTATAAATTCATCACAATTTTCTAATTCTTTCCTTAAATTTATTATTATTTTTTCTTCTTTATTACAAAGCAATTTATGTTGAAAATTTTGACTTGATTCTATATTTAAATTTATTGAACTCGTTTTAAGACTTTCAATTAAACTTTTTTCCACATTTTCCTCCTTAAATATTCCTTATCACTTAAGAAATATTTTATCATTTTATGATTAAATTTAATAGAAAGTTTCATTTTTTTTATTCTCTCCTTTGTAAAATTTTTATATAGGGAACCTCAAATATTAATTCAAAAATCACTTATTTTATTCAATATATCTAATTACAGAAAATTAATTAATTTTGTTCAAATAAGTGTATCACTTATAGTCAAATATATTTTTTATAATATAGTTGATTTAAGTCAACAAACGTAATATAATATCATTATATATAAAATATATAACTTATAAGCAAGCTAACATATTTTTTGCATTTTATAGTTAAAATAATATCTTTTTTAATATAAATGTATTTATTTTTTTGATGTTTAAATTAAGATTTATATAAAAAAATATTTTAACTATTACTCCAATATTTCATATTCTCAATATTAAAAAATTATATTTGGAGTAAAAAATATTGAAATTATTAAAAAATAGAAGTATACTTTAGAAAAAGTTTTATTGTCAAATAATCTTATATTATTATATTTTGAAAATAGTTATGGAGGTAATTGAGTGAAAAATAGTACACTACCTAGCTTTTATGGAATATTAGAAATACAGCATTACATAAAAGGAAGAATAAGAGTAAAAATTGAATCTTTAAAAAATGATGATAAAAAAGCTGATGAATTAAAAATGAATCTATTAAAACTCAATGGAATAAAGGAAGTTGCTATTAATTCTCTACTGGGAACTATTTTAGTAAAATTTGATGAAACTATAATAGAACCTGTTATACTTATAGGAGTTTTACTCAATTTTTTAGGTCTTGAAGAAGAAGCTTTTGAAAAGAAAAATGGAAGAATGTCTTTTGTATTAAAAGATATTCTTGAAGCTATGGATATGACCTTATATAACAAAACAAAAGGAATATTAGACATTAAAACAACAATAGCCTTATTTTTTCTAATATATGGAGTAAAAAAAATAAAACAGAATCCTATAATGCCAAATGGTGTAAATATGCTATGGTGGGCATATAACATAATGACAAAAGGAGGAAAATAATGAATACTCTATTAAAAACAGCATTTTTTTACTTTAATAAAATAAAGGTAATTCATAGTATTCCTGGAAGAATAAGATTAGCTGTTCCTGGGTTGAATAATGTCCCAGAAAATATGAGAAAATATGAGCATTATACTACTTCTCTTATAAAAATTGAAAAAGGAATAAAAGATGTTTCATATTCTTATGTAACTGGAAAAGTCCTTTTGATTTATGATACAAATGAAACAAATGAAAAGAAAATATTAGACTGGATAAATTTTATATGGAAAAAAGTTATTGATAACGAGGATATTTATAATAAGATGCAGCCTGAAGAAATAGAAAAAAATCTTGATAAACTTTATGAAATGCTTTGTAAAGAGTTAAAAAAAGGGAGATAATTCAAATGGAAAGAACTAGTAATGGATATCTCTTATCTTGTGAAGTTGTCCATAAAATAAGAGGAAGAATACGTATAAAATCAAGAGCATTAAAATATCTTGGCAATATGAAGCAAAATATAGAAAAACAATTAGAAGAAGTCAGATATATCAATAGTGCAAAAATAAGCAGTATTACAGGTACCATAGTAATATATTTTACTGATATCACTGTTACTGAAGAAAATCTAATAGCTCTTCTACAAAATACACTAAATGTATATCTCGTTGAAATATACAAAAATGAAAAAATAGAAAACAATAAACAAATAGTAATAGAAAGGAAGTTGCAGGAGGAATCTCCAGAAGAAATAATCAAAAAAATTACAGCAGCTGGAGGATTATTAGCATATAATATATTCAAAAAAGTTCCTGCTGAACCAATGACAGGGTTAAAAAAAATTTTTAATTTTAATACATTATCTATAATTTCATTAGCAGCTCCTGTTATAAAAAATGGAATTGGCTCTCTTATAAGAAATAAAAGACCCAATGCTGATACTTTAAGTTCAAGTGCTATTATAAGTAGCTTGCTCTTAGGAAAAGAAAAAACAGCTTTGACAATAATGATATTAGAAGAGTTTGCTGAACTTCTTACAGTATATACAATGAAAAAAACAAGAGGAGCTATCAAAGATATGCTCAGTGTAGGAGAAAATTTTGTCTGGAAACAGATAGACACAAATAATATAAAGAAAGTTTCTATTGATGAAATTCAAAAGGGAGATAAAATTGTAGTTCAAACTGGTGAAAAGATCAGTGTAGATGGAGTTATAATAAAAGGAGAAGCTTTTATTGATCAATCATCTATTACTGGAGAATATATGCCTGTAACTAAAAAAATTGGTGAAAGCGTCTTTGCTGGAACTATAATAAAAAATGGAAATATAACTATTGAAGCTGAAAAAGTAGGAGATGAGAGAACTGTATCCAGAATTATCAAACTTGTGGAAGATGCTAATTTTAATAAAGCTCAAATACAAAACTATGCAGATACATTCTCAGCTCAACTTATTCCTTTAAACTTTCTTTTAGCTGGAATAGTATATGTTGCTACAAAAAATATACAGAAAGCCATGAGTATGCTTGTTATAGATTATTCATGTGGTATCAGGCTTTCTACTGCAGCTGCCTTTTCAGCTGCCATCAACACAGCTGCTAAAAATGGTATCCTCATAAAAGGAAGTAACTATATTGAAGAATTATCAAAAGCCGATACAATAATATTTGATAAAACTGGTACTATCACTGAAGGAAAACCAAGTGTACAAACAATTAAAGTGTTAGATAAATCAATCAAAGAAAATACTATGCTTGCTTATGCTGCTGCTGCTGAAGAAACATCAAGTCACCCATTGGCTGTAGCTATACTTAACGAAACTAAAGACAGAGGTATTGAAATACCATTGCATGAAGAAAATAAAATAGTTCTGGCAAGAGGTATTGAAACTGTAGTAGATGGTAAAGTTATAAGAGTAGGAAGTAAAAAATTTATGGAAGAAAATGGTATTCCTACTGAAAAAAATCATGAAGAAGTAAAAGTTATTCTTGGAAGGGGAGAGATTCTCATCTATATATCAAGAGATAATAAATTGATAGGTTTATTAGGAGTAACTGATCCACCTAGAGAAAATATTAAAAAAACTATTAATAGACTTAGAGGGCAAGGAATAGATGAAATAATTCTTCTTACAGGAGATTTGGAGCAACAAGCACACACCATTGCTTCAAGAATGGCAATAGATAGTTATGAATCTGAACTTCTACCTGAAGATAAGGCAAAAAATATACTTACTCTTCAATCAAGAGGTGGAAAAGTAATAATGATAGGAGATGGAATAAATGATGCTCCTGCACTATCTTATGCTAATATTGGAATAGCTTTGGGAAGCACAAGAACAGATGTTGCCATGGAAGCTGCTGATGTTACTATAACTAAAGATGATCCTTTATTAGTTCCAGAAGTAATTGGATTATCTAAAAAAACTATAAGCACAATAAAAGAAAATTTTGCAATGGCAATAGGAGTAAACTCTTTTGCCTTAGTACTAGGGGCTACTGGGATACTTCCAGCTATATATAGTTCCGTTATTCATAATTTAAGTACTATACTTGTAGTAGGAAATTCTTTAAAATTATTAAAATATAAATTGAAAAATTAAGGAGATAATTAATGAAAAAACTTACACTGACAATTCTTCATAGATTGCCTAATAGAGTAAGATTAAAACTTTCAGTTCCTATTAAAAACTTTGATTCATTTGAAAAAAATATAACTCATGATATTAAAGGAAGCATTGAAATAAAGTATACTCCTGTGACTAAAACAGTAATAGCAAAATTTGATCCTGAAAACATATATCTTCAAGAGGTAATATATAAAATATTAACAGCATTTTCTATAGAAAATGGAATGATTCCTGTAAAACTTTTAGAGGGAACTGAACAAAAAGCTATAGAAAGATTTTCTGTTTATTCAGGAGCTACTATTATTATGTCAGGACTGCACATGGTAATGAATAAAAATGGAGTTGAACTACAAAATATGATGAACTGGTTTTCATTAGGAATGACTTCAGCTGCCATATTTGAACATGCTTGTACAGAAATAAACAAAAAAGGAGTATTTGATTTAGAAATACTTCCAGCAATGTATCTTGTAAAATCATTCTTAAATACACCTAAATTATCTTTAGTTGCAATGATATGGCTGACAACATTTGGAAGACATCTTATTACTACATCAAATTCAGCCAAAGAAATCAAAATATTTAGAATAAAAAATCAAAAAGACAATAAATATCATTATATAGCAAATATTTCTGATGATCATAGTATTGAAAATATAGGAGATTTATTGTATCATATTTTCTTTAGAAAAGGCAGAGATTTGGTAAAACCAAGTGAAAAATATATAACTATAAACAAATAAATCAATAGGAGGTAAAAAAATGTTCGGATTTGGACAAGGAAATGGCGGAATAACTAAAGCTCATTTAGTAGGTGCAGCAGTAGGTGTAGGTGTAACAGTAGCTGGATACTATCTATACAAAAAGAATAAATCAAAAGTAGATGGATTTTTAAAATCACAAGGAATCAATATAAAAAGCTGTGATTCAACAAATTATGAAGATATGTCAGTAGAAACTTTAACTGAAGTTAAAGAACACATAGAAGATATATTGGCAGAAAAAGAATTAAATAATGTAAATGTTGAACAATGTGATATTTCTTGTGAAGCTAAATAAGTTTCTGCATTTATAAAAATGAACTAATGTCTGTTAAGTTAAATAACTTAGCAGACATTTTTCTTTTAAAAATATTTTGTATTTTTTTCAAATATTTAATTACATTTAAACTTGAATATTTTAAAGGAAAAAAGATTGTTTTATAATTTTCAATTTAATATAATTTATCTTTAGTATGTGTAATAATTCATTTTCTTTAAATATATTTTAAAAAAAATACTTGCATTTTATTTTTATATGTTGTATCATTAAGCAATTAATTCTTTAAAAAATTATTAAAAAGGAGAAAATACAGTATGTTTATTTCTAATATGACAAACCTCATACTCACTTTATTGGTTATAACTCTTATAAGCAATATATTTTTGAGTGTGAAAAATCATATTAGGATCTCCCTCTAATTTTATTATATAAAATTTTAAAGTTTAAAACTTGGGACAGCCTGATTTGAGGCTGTCTTTTTTATTTATAAAATTTTGGAGGAATAAATGAAAAGAACAATATTATTTAAAGAGAATTTTAAAGAAAGAAATATAAACAAAATAATAATAAAATATATAAATTTCAAATCAATTCTACTCTGTTTTTAAATATTAATTTATAACATTGCCACTTAAAAATATAAAACAGAGGAGAAAATTATGATAAAAGAAAATAATAACTATACTAAGATTGGATTTGGAGCAGTATTTGCAGTTGCAAGTGTTTTATTTAGTTCACATGCTGGAGGAGGTTTTGCCAGTGGTAATCAGGCCACTCAATATTTTGTAGGAAATGGTGTATGGGGAGTAATTTCAGCCATAGTAGCAATGGCTCTTTTGGCTCTTACCATAAGAGAATGTATTGTTATGAAAAACTCAAGAAATTTAAAAAATTACAAAGAGCTTTTTGAAACTTTATACCACCCTTTTGATAAATTAGAATGGTTATTTGAAATATATTTTAATATCATGGTGATATGTGCAGTTGGAGCAGTTATTGCTGGTGCAGCTTCTTTAATTTCAGCTAATGGAGTCATGGGATATAAAATGGCTGTAATGGGAGTTGGTATTATCTTACTAATCATGACTATATTTGGTTCCAATTTGGTGTCAAAGGTTTCCACTGTAATGTCTATATGTATTTTAATTTCCACTTTTATAATATTTTTCATGGGAATAAAGGCTAAAGCTCCTGAAATATCTATAATTTTTTCTCAGGGATTTTTTACAAATGGAGATGTAATAAAAAAATCTATTTTAAATGCTTTTATATATGCTGGTTTTCAATCAGTAGTTATTCCTACAATGATTGCCTGTGGAAAACAATTAGGAGAAAAGGAAAATGTATCAAAATCAATGATAATAGCTTTTATAATGAATTCTATTGCTTTAGGAATGGCAGTAATTATGTTGCTTGGTTGGCATAGGGATTTTACTCAAGCTGGAGCTACTACATTGCCTTCCTTATATATCTGCCAGCAGTTAGATACTAATATTTTATACTGGTTCTACAATATAGCTCTACTATTATGTTTCATTTCAACTGGAGTAACTACTATATATGGATTTGTTTCAAGATTCTCTTCTCTAAAAATTATGGAAAAAATTGAAAAACCAATCATAAGAAGAATCATAACTTCAAGTTTCTGTATGATTATATCTATGAGTGTATCAATGATAGGACTTAGTAGGATCATAAAATATGGATATGGATATTGTGGATATTTAGGAATTGCAATTATCATCATTCCATTTTTAACAGTTGGAGTCTATAAGAACAGAAAATATACAGCTGAAAGTAATTTTACAGTAGTTGTAAAAGGGAAGGAAGCTTTTGCCAAATAGAATTTATTACACAAAACTAAAATATAAAGGAGAAATTTAAATGGAAACAAGAAATATATTTTTGCCAAATTACAGTATTGGAGAAAACCCCTATATTGAAGTTCCTTCCATCTGTGAAGCATATGGAAAAAAAGTAGTTTTTATAGGAGGGAAAATAGCTTTAGCTAAAGCTAGTGATATAGTGAAAGATATAATTAAAAACAGTTCTCTTGAAATTATTGATACTCTTTGGTTTGGGGGAGAAGCCTGTTACGAGAATGTTGAAAAATTGAAACAGAAAAAATCAGTGATAGAAGCTGATATGATTTTTGCTTTTGGTGGAGGAAAGGCTATTGATACTTGTAAGTGTCTTACTGGACAGTTAAAAAAGCCTCTTTTTACTTTTCCAACTATATCTTCAACTTGTGCATCTGTTACTTCTGTTTGTGCTATGTACAATGAAAATGGTTCTTTTAGAAATCTTTACTGGAGATTTGCTCCAGCAGAACATACTTTTATATGTACAAAAATAATTTCAGAAGCTCCTGATAAATATCTATGGGCAGGAATTGGAGATACTATGGCAAAAGGATATGAACCTGAATTTTCTTCAAGAGGTAAATCTTTAAATCATTCAAATGCTCTTGGAGTAACTTTATCAAAATTATGTCAGGAGCCTCTTGTCAGATATGGAAAAAAGGCTCTTGATGATTGTAAAGCAGATAGAGTATCAAATGAATTAGAAGAAACAATTCTTGCTATAATCGTCACAACTGGAATTGTTTCAAACTATGTAATAAATGACTATAACAGTTCTTTGGCTCATGCTTTATGCTATGGATTTTCTACTATTCATCATATTGAAATCAGCCATTTACATGGAGAAATTGTTTCTTATGGAGTTCTTGTATTGCTTATGGTAGATGGAAGAACTGATGAAATTGATAGAATAATACCATTTTATAAAAGTATTAAACTTCCTATATCTTACAAAAATCTTGGTACAAGTGAAGAAGAAATGGAGAATGTCATTCAAAAAGCTATAGAAGTTCCTGACTTAAATGTTTCTGCTTTCCCTGTTACAAAAGAAATGATTTGGGAAGCTGTCAAAAAATTAGAAAACTATGAGAAATAATTAAAATATATAAAAGCTGACTTATAAATAGAAATTTATTCTATATTCAAAGTCAGCTTCTTTTTATATTATTTTTCTAAAACCCAAAAATCTTTGCTTACACTCATCAAATCATCTAGCACCAGTTTTGCTTTTATTGGATTTATTACTGTTCTATTTAATGTTAATGCTTGAAGAGCTTTTGTATAATTTTTTTCTATAAATGCTTCAACTGTTAATAATTCATAAGCATATTGCCCTTCCATAAGCCCTTTATAGAATGGTTTTATTTCTCCAACATAATTTCCTTTAGCTCCGTTTTTTCCTATTGTTCCATCTACTTCCACTATCGCTTCTGCAGGAAAATTAGTTATAAGTCCATTATTTTTTACCATTACAACAAATGGATTATTCAAATCATATGCTATTGATTCTGCAACCTCTACCATCAATTTTCCAAATACACTATTTGTAAGCATCTCTATATTTTCCATAGTATCTTTTCCCTCTGCCAATTTACAAGTTTCAAATACCTCTTTTTCTCTACCATCTTTAGCTTCATCAGCCCTTGTATATTCAGGATTAGATTCTTCTACTATTTCATCTGCAAACATATAATATTGCATGTATGTAGTGGGAATATATTCGTCAAAAAATTTCATATATTTATTTACTCTAACATAAGTATCAAGCCAAGATTTTGCTCTTTGTTCTGCATTAAATGGTTGAAATTCATGATTTTTTAAATATTTCCTTAATTTTTCAAAAAGGTCTTTTCCTGATTTATCTTTCAAATCAGTAAACCACCCAAAATGATTAAGTCCAAAATATTTAGGTACAAGTTCTTCTTGAGCCACTTCTAATATTTTAGCATAGGATTTCAACAATGAATATGGCTGATCACATAGATTTAATATTCTTTTATCATCAGGAAACATACGATCCAGTCCTAAAGCTACTATAGCTGCTGGATTAGTGTAATTAAGTATCCATGTATCTTTTGAATATGAACGAACCTTTTCCACCATTTCTTTCATTCCTTGCAAAGAACGCATTCCATATGAAAATCCACCTGGTCCACATGTTTCTTGTCCTACAAGTCCATATTTTAATGGAATTTTTTCATCATAACTACGCATTTCTCCTTTTCCTACACGCATCTGGCAAAAAATAAAATCTGTTTTTGAATATGCTATATCTGCATCTGTTGTAAATACAACTTCTACTTCTGGATAATAAGATTTTAACACAAGTCTGTCATAAGCTTCCATTTGCCCCATACGTTCATTATCTATATCATACATAATTATTTTTCTTACTGGAAATCTATCTTTGTATTCTATCAAATTTCCCAAAAGTGCAGGCACACGAGCACTTCCAGCTCCAGCTATAGTTATAATGTGTGATTTTCTTTTCATCTATGCTCCCTTCCTTATTTTCAATCTATTATTTTTTTAATTTATCATCTATAGCATTTCTTACAAATTCAACTAATGGTCCATAAACAATATGTATATGTTTTGGTAGAGGAAAAAATAATCCAGAATATCCTGATTTTTCTAATATTTTTTGATCTACTAATTTTGTATCTACCAAATCTATTCTCAATCTTGTAATACAATTGTCCACATTAATTATGTTACTTTTTCCTCCAAGCCCTTCTATTACTATATCTGCTATTTCACTATATCTTTTTTCCTTTATTAGAGTATTGTCTAATGATGGAGCATCTTCTCTACCTGGTGTCTTTATATTAAACTTTAATATAAAATATTTAAATATAAAATAAGTAGTTACTGATAATATTAATCCTACAATTATAAATGATACCCAATTTGTATCTTTATATAATAAACCAAATATAGCAAAGTCAAATATAGTTCCACGAATATATCCTATTCCTACATTTACCAGAGAAAGTGCAACTGCTCCAATTCCTATGATACAAGCATAAATAACATATAGCAATGGTGCTATGAAAACAAATGAAAACTCAAGAGGTTCTGTTACATTTCCTAATAATGCTGTCATTACACATGTAATCATTAAACCTTTTACCATTTTCTTATTTTCTTTATATGCTGTATGATACATAGCAAGTGCTATTGCTGGAAAAGCAAACATTGTACATAACATTTGCTGCTGAGCCATAAATCTAGTAAGTTTTGGCATAAGTGCCCAATACTCGCTGTTAGGTCCAAGTGTAAATAGTACATGATTCATAGTTGGCACTACTCCCACATAAGTAGTTCCATCTATTACATAACTTCCTCCTGCTTCTGTAAATCTAAAAAGAGCGTTCCATAAATGATGCAATCCAAATGGTATGAATAATCTCTCTCCAGCTGCAGTAAAGAAAGGTCCAACTTTGCTAAGAAATATTACAGACAGCCCTGTTAATCCAGTTACAAAGTACTGCCATATAAATGGCAATGTAATTCCAATTATCAGCATTATTCCCATACATATTATAGAAACTGATTTTTTTCCAGCAAAGAAAGCAAAAGCTATTGGTAATTCTAAATTATAAAATTTATCTGTTGCCCATGCTGCCACTAGTCCTGCAGCTATTCCCCCCATTGCATTTATATTCAATGTTTGAATTCCCAATACTTTTATCTGTCCCATTTGACTCATTACATTTGGTGCAGCCATATTTCCTGTTACACTCAACCATACACTCATCGATATAATTAAAATAAGATATCCCAAAACAGAAGCAAAAACTGCTATTCCTTTATCCCTTTTGCTCATACCATATGCCACTCCCATGGCAAACATCAATGGTATATTATCAAAAACTGTTCCTGCTATAGTTCTTAAACTTACTAATGTTGTATTAATAATAGGATTTCCAAGTCCCGGAAATCTAGCAATCATATATGACTGCACAAATGCTCCTGTAACCCCTAAAATCATTCCTACTGGTGCCATTACTCCTATTGGCAGCAGCAATGCTCGTCCAAATTTTTGTATTTGATCACTGTATTTTTTTAACATTTCCCCTCCTTTTTAAATAAAAAAACATGAAATTCTCTTAGTTTCCCCCCTAAGTGATTTCATGTTATCATATTTACCTTGCAGGTACAACAAAAAACAGCTGACCTAGCACTTATCTCATTACTTATGTCACTCAAAATGACCTAGGTCATTTTATCTTTTAACATTGCTACTATCATTTCAACAATTAAAAACATTCCTATCCTTGAGATACTATCATTAATCTTTGTATCACTTCCTTGAGAGGCACAATAAAGCTTATAATCAGCTATATTACTTAAAGAATTTCTATCAAAACATGTTATAGAAATAACTTTGGCTTTTCTCAATTTTGCTATATTAGCCACTTCTAATATTTTTTCAGTCTTTCCAGAAAGTGAAATCAGTATAACTATTTCATTTATATCTAATGTTCTGCTTACTATAGATGTAAGGTTATAATCTTCCAAAAATATACATCTTATCCCTAGAGTAAGTAGAAGATGATTTAAATGAGAACCCACAGCTTTACTTGTCCCTCTAGCAGCTATATAAATTGTTCTGGCTTTTTGTATCTCTCTGACTACTCCTTTTATATCCTCTATATTTACTAAAGAAAATGTTTTTTGAATATTGTCTTTTAATTCATTTTCTAGTTCTTCATATTTATTTTTATTTTTCTTAGGAATATTTCCACTTTTTAAATAATACTTAAAATCTGCATATCCTAAAAATCCTAATTTTTGTGCCATATTAATAATAACCGTTTTAGAAGTTAAAGCTTCTCTGGCAAGATCAGTTATCTTCATATCTATTACTTCTTTTTGATGATTATATATATAATTAAAAACTACCTTTTCACTATTAGTTAAGTCATCAAAATATTTTGCTAGTTCTACCATATTTTTCTCCTAAAGTATATTTTTATTTTAATATATCGTGATATTTTTTCTTTTTCTGAAATATTTATATCAAATTTCTTTATTCAGATATCACTACTTTAATTTTTCTTAAATTTCTTTTTTCTTTAAAACAAATCTATAATAAATATAAGTACATATTGGAATTAAGTATATATATGCAGCAAAAGGTATAAATCTAACACTTCCTATTCCCAACATTGTACATGGGAGATAACATGCTATATTCCATGGAATAATTGCTGGTAATACTATTGCTGAATTCTCTATATCTTTTGCCAGCTCTATTCTCTCCACTTTCTTTTCATCATATACCTTTTCTACAATATTTTCAGTCATTATAACTGCAATAGTCTGATTAGCTCCTACCATTCCTGTAATAATACTTACAAATATCGTATTCCTAAATAAATCTGCTCTATTTTTCACATTCATTATTTTATTTTTCACATAATTCAATATATTTAACTGCTCAAAAATTCCAACAAGTGAGCAAGAAATAATTATAAGAATAGAAGCATTAAGCATTGATTTAACTCCACCACCCTTGATAATTTTTTCTAATGCTGTTCCATCAAACTTATAAAACCCTAAGCTTAAATATTTTATTACACTTATAATTTCTTCTTTCTGAATAATTACAGCTATAATTGAAGCTAAGATTATACTTACTCCCATAGATATCCTTACATTTATTCTCAAAAGAGAGAAAATAACAATTGATACAACTGGTATAAATATAAACCTTATATCTAAATTATATGTACTTGAAATAAGCTCAGATATGGTGCTTTCACTTGTGTTAAGAATATAGTTTTTAGATAAAAATATATAAAATAAACTTGTTAAAATATATGGAATTATCATAGATTTTACCAAATTTTTTAAATTTGAATATATATCTATTCCCGTAAGACTGGCTACTAAATTAGCACTAGATGAAAGGGGAGACCATCTGTCTCCAAAATACATTCCTGAAATTATTGCTGCCCCTGTTATATTAACATCTATATTACCACTTCTGGCTATTGCCATAAGGGCAATACCTATTGTACTTGCTGTGCCAAAAGAACTCCCCAAAAAGAAAGCTACTATGCTTGTTATAAGAAAAGTAAAAAATATAAAAAGAGCTGGATTTATAAATTTTATTCCAAAGTATACAATCCCAGGAATTGTTCCAGAGGATAACCAACTAGCCGTTAAAGCCCCTACAAATAAAAATATTATTAAAACTACTTTAGATTTTTTACTATACTCAAGAGAAATATTTATAACAGAATTTATTGTATTATTCCTTTTCAATGCCAGTAGAGCAAACCCTGCATATACACCTAAAACTATTATTCCAAGAGTAAATTTATTCATTATGACATAAAGCAATAAAAAAAAGAATAAAAACAAAAATGCTGCTTTTTTCATATCTCCTTCCTCCTTGAGCAAATACATATTAATGTGGTATTATAATTTATTTTATCACTAAAGTCAATTATATTTAAGTCATAAATCATTAAATTCTATTTTCATTAAAATAACCTTTAATAATAGAACAGTTTAGAAAATAATATAAATAAAAAAGAGGGTAACTAGATAATGACAAAAAGTTAAATTATATACTTATATGTCTTTTTCTTAGTTATCCCCTTTATTTTTACTTAGCTTGTCTGACTACATCTATCACAGTTCCATCTCTATATTCTACTACAGCTACTACAGTATCTGAAAGCGAAATTTTTTCTGGAACTCCTGTTAATTTTTCAACTTCCTCTTTTAATTCCTCTATTGTTTTCAATGGAATTCCTGCTGCTGTTAATATCTCTATTAAATCTGGTCTTTTTGGATTTACACAGATTCCTCTCTCAGTAATCAATACATCAACTGTTTCTCCTGGAGTTACTATAGTAGTCACTTTATCTGTAATAATTGGAATTCTTTTTCTCATGGTTGGAGCTACTACCACTGTAAGTTTTGCTCCTGCTGCTGTATCAGGTGCTCCTCCCAATGCTCCCATTATTATTCCAGTTGATCCAGTTAATGAATTTATATTATAATTTACATCTATTTCTGTTGCAGATAATATCATCACATCTAATTGATGGGCACTGCACCCTTTATTATGAGGATTTGCATACATAGAAGCTGACATTTCTATATGAGCTGGATTTTTAAGCATTGATTCTGCTGCTGCACTGTCAAAACTTTGAGTATCTAATAAGGCTTCAAAATATCCTCCCTCTAAAAGTTCAACCATAGTAGCTGTTATTCCTCCTGCTGCAAATGATCCCTTAATATTGTTTTCATCCATATATTCTCTCAAATATTTGCATACTGCCAAAGAAGCTCCACCAGATCCTGCCTGAAATGAAAAACCATTTTTTATATATCCAGATGCTGTCAATACTTCTGATGCTTTTTCAGCAATTAAAAGTTCTTGAGGATTTTTAGTTATCCTTGTTGCCCCAGTTGCTATCTGTTCAGGATCTCCAATAGATTCAACTTCTACTACATAATCTGTTTGTGTCATTGGAACACTTATTCTTTTTAGAGGGAAAGGCATTAAATTGTCAGTTATAGCCACTACTTTCTCTGCATATTGAGCATCTACCATTGGATACCCCATAGCTCCAAATGCTGATTTTCCTTCTGTTCCATTCATATTTCCCATTCTGTCACAGGCTGGAGCTGCTATAAAGGCTACATCTATTTTTAATTCTCCTGCTTCTATAGCTCTTGCTCTTCCTCCATGAGTTCTAAATACCACAGGTCTTCCCAAAATATTATTTTTTGAAATCTCTTTAGCTATCTCTCCTCTCAGTCCAGAAGTATTTATTCCAGTTACTACTCCTGTCTTAATATGTTCAATTAAAGGTTCATGAGCTTTTGTCAATGAAGAACAGACTAAATTAAGATTTTTTATTCCCAATTTTGAAATTTCATCCATTACCATATTAAGTACATAATCTCCATTTCTTAAATGATGATGAAAAGAAATTGTCATTCCATCTTTTATTTCACATTTTTCTATCGCTTCTTTTATAGAACTTAATATTTTTGAATCTCCTGGTTTAGAAAATCCTTTTAAAGGAGCATATTTTCTTCCTGTTGGCTTTGCAGCAAAAGGTCCAGCATAAGGTTTTACCACTCCATATCCTTCAATATATTCAGGAATTTCTCTTTCTGCTTTATTTTTTATTTTTTTTATTTCCACCTTATCTCTTCCTCCTAACTATTTGATCATTCCTGCACTTTTAGCAAGTCTAACTACCTTTTCTGCTTTGGCAATAACTGGAATGTCAACCATCTTTCCATTTACAGTAATTACTCCACCTTTATTAATATTAGCTGCTTCTGCTGCTCTGACTATTTCCAATGATTTTTCAAGCTCCTTTTCATCTGGTGTAAATATCTTATGGACTATTTTCACCTGTGATGGATGAATACAAGATTTTCCTGCAAATCCTAAGTTCATTGATGATTTTACTTCTTCTTTAAATCCAGCTTCATCGTCTAAATCAGACCATACAGTGTCAATAGCATCTACTCCTGCAACAGCAGCTGCCATTACTACCATAGTTCTTGCTACAAAAAGTTCTTTCCCTTCTTTAGTTCTTTCTGCTCCCATAGTTCGTGTAAAATCCTCTGCTCCAAAAGATATAGATATCACTCTTGGAGATGCTGTTGCAATACTTACTGCATTCATAACTGCTAAAGGAGTTTCCAAAGAACATTGTATCTTACATGCACCATTTTCTATTCCATGTTCTTTTTCAACTTCAGTTAATAATCTATCCAATTCTTTTACCTGTTCTGGACTTTCACACATAGCCAGCCTCATTTTTCTAAGTCCAGCTGGAACCAATATTTTCACATCATCTTTTCCAAATTCTGTACTTAATGGATTAATTCTTGCAAAAATTTCAGTTTCTCCATAATCTACTGTTTTTAATGCTTCTGCCAGCAAATCTCTAGCTGCATCTTTATCTTCATATTTAACAGCATCTTCTAAATCAAATAGAACACAATCTGGTCCATAGAGATGAGCTGTTACTAACATTTTAGGATTATTTGCTGGGGCAAACATCATTGTTCTTCTTGCTCTTTTCTCCATTATTTTTCTCCTCCTGTCATAGCTCTTCTCACAGCTGTTCTTGTTCTTCCCTTTATTACAAAGTCTAAAGCCCCAAAATCCTGAACTAATACTTTTGCATTTTCAACTTTCATATCATCTAACACTTCTCTTACAGCTATTTCCATAAGTTTTCCAAACATCTTTTTATTTTTTGATTCTATCTCTATTTCAATTCCTACATTATCTAAATTTACAGTAATTAAAGCATCTGAATCCTTTTCATTTCCACATACTCCTACCATATTATTCTCTCCTTTATTACTTTGATTTTGCAAAAAGAGGCAACTAAAAGTTATCCTCTTTTTTACATTATTAATTATTTTTAGCTTTTCTTAAATATTCTTTAACTCCTCTTGTCATATATTGAGTTATAGAAGTAAGAAAAAATTTAGCTCCATATTCAGCATATTTTCTAGCTGTTTCCTCATCAGTTACAAAAATTCCTGCTATTTTTCCTTTAGCTGTAATTTTATGAATAGTTTCTCTTATGATTCTTGTCATTTCTGAGTGTGAATTTGGAAGTCCCAAAGATGCAGCTAAATCATTTGGTCCTATAAAGAACATATCTATTCCTTCCACTTCCAGTATTTCATCTAAATTTTCTATAGCAGCTCCTGTTTCTAATTGAATGCTTACAAAAATTTCTTCATTTGCTTTTTTTAAGAACTCAGTTTTATCCTCTATCATTCCATATGAGGCAACTCTTGTAAAATAAGCTATTCCTCTCTCTCCCTTTGGTGGATAAAAAGCTGCTTTTATAACTTCTCTGGCATCTTCAGCTGTATTTATAACAGGAACAAGTATTCCTTCAGCTCCCATATCCAATACCTTATGTATCATATCTGGAGTACTATTGGTACATCTAACAAGTGCAGGAATCCTCTGCCATTGAACTGCTCTTATCATATCAAAAATTGTTTCTTGATTCATAACCCCATGTTCATTATCAATGATAACAAAATCAAACCCAAGTCTTGATGTGTAATCAGCAACATCACCTGAAGCAAAAGGTACAAATGAACCAAACAGGATTTCTTTTTTTAGTCTTTCCTTTAAATTTTTATTCATATTCTTTCATATTATATGATAATTCCAAAAATTACCATATCCTCCTTGTATAATAATTTATAGATGTATTTATAGTTCATCTACTAAGACTTTACAGAATATTTTATAAGCCACTGTGGATTAATTTTATTCTCTTACCACTTTATCTAATCCAATTTTTAATAATTACCCTTTTTATTTTACTTATATATCTTACTATTATTTATATACTCTTCTTTAATTTCCTGCAATACTTTTTCATCACTGATTATGTCATATGCTGTTGCTGCAATGGCTTTTGCTCCATATATTACACAATTATGTGCATCTTCTGATTTTCCAGCATTTATATATTCCTGAGAATGTGAAGATGTCCCTGTAGGAACAAATTTTACTCTGATACAACTTCCTGGTATCTCATGCATAACATTTCCAAAATCAGTTGATCCTGTTTTTTCTCTAGGTTTTGTAATTCCAGGAATACCTATTAATTCAGCATTTTTTATGAAGAGCTCATTCAATGACAGTACAGGTATCTTATTATCAAGAGATTTTCCCTCTTCTAATTCATATTCTACTCCACTCATAATAGCTGCTCCTCTGATTACATCTTTAAAACGTTCTATTACACTGTCAAGGTATTCTCTTGAAAAAGAACGAAGTGAAAATTTTCCTACAGCTTTTGCTGGAACCACATTTTCTGGTCCTGGAAGTTCTTTAACTGTATAATGCATACGTACATCATCTTTTACATGTTCCCTCATAAATTCTATTCCCTGAAACGATAGGAGCAAAGCATCAAAAGCACTTCTTCCACTTTCAGGCATCAAAGCTGCATGAGCCCTCTTTCCATGATAAGTCACAGTAAAAGAAGATTGAGCCAGACATTTTATATCTGTACAAGTATCTGGAGCTCCATGCATCATCAGAGCTACATCTATATCTTTAAAGTATCCTGCTTTGAGCATATTCAATTTTCCACCAAAAGTTTCTTCTCCAGGAGTTCCATAAACAACTATTGAAAAATCTTTATCTTTAATGATATTTTTTAATGCTGCTGCTGCTCCTACACAAGAAGGCCCTTGCATATGATGTCCACAGCCATGTCCCAAACCTTGTAAAGCATCATATTCACAAAGTATTCCTATTCTTGCTCCTCCTTTTCCTTTGTTATATATTGCTCTGAATGCTGTAGGAAGTTCTGCTATTCCCCTTTCTACTTGAAATCCATTTTTTTCTAAATAATTTGTTAATACCTCTGCTGCTTTTATCTCCTCTCCTCCATATTCTGGATTATCAAAAATAAAATCCGACATTTCTATTAACTTTTTTCTTTCTCTTTCTATCTCTTCAAACAAATTTTTTTTCATAGTTGATCTCCTCTTTTTTACATTGGTCCTAATTTTATAACTTGTGCTATTATAATCATAACTGCTCCTACTCCCAGCCACAGAGCAAAACATTTCCACATAAATTTCATCCAACGATCATATGGAATATTAGCTGCACCTATTATTCCCATCAAAGCAGTTGATGTAGGAAGAATATAGTTACAGAAACCATCTCCAAAGTTAAATGCTAAAATTGTAGTCTGTCTTGTCATTCCAATTAAGTCAGCTAGAGGAATCATTATAGGCATAACTACTGATGCTTGCCCTGAACCTGATGTTATAAATACATTAATTATAGTATTGGCAATCAGCATTCCTACTCCCTGCATATAGAAAGGAACCAAATTCAGTACTTTAGCAAGGGAATGAACAACAGTATCGATTATCTGTCCATCTGCCATTATACTACCTATACTTCTTGCAAGTCCAATTATAAATGCTGCACCAAGCATTATTTTACATCCATTTAAAAATTCTTTACATATTGTATTAGCATCAAATCCTGCTATTACACCTACCACTATTCCTAAAGTAAGAAAAATTGCAGATTGTTCTTTCATTTCCCAGCCAAGCATAATACAGCCATAAACTATAGCTCCCAAAGCTACTATCAAACATAAAATTATAGTCCATTTACGTACATTCATTTCTCCAAATTCTTCTAAATTAGTAGTTTCTTTAATTTCATTTTTTAAATCTAAATCATACATTGGCGAAAGTTCAGGATTTTTTCTTATCTTCTTTGCATACCTTACCAGATATATGTTCGTTGCTATAAAGTATACTACAAAACATATAGAACGATATCCTATCCCTGAATATAAAGGTAAATCTGCTATTTTTTGACTGACTATTGTTGTATTGACATTTAAAGTTCCAGTAGAAAAACCAATAGCTCCTCCCAATAGAATTATAGCTACTCCACAGATAGAGTCCAGCCCTAATGCTAAGGACATCATTACCATTACAGGAGCAAAAGCAATAAACATATTTACTCCCTGAGTTGTACATATCAATCCAAATACTAAAGTAAGAATAGGAATGAATATTCCTATATGATGAGAAAATTTCTTTGCTAGTTTTGCTATTACAGTTTGAAGAGCTTCACTTTTAGTAAGCATATGAAATGCTCCTCCTGAAAATAGTATTACCAATAAAAGATCAACATTTTTAATAAAAGCTTCCACTATATACATAGGAATTTTTATTGGATTTACAGGTGTATTTTTAATATAATTAAATTTAGATGGATCTATTACTTTTATTCCTTGTTCATTTGCATATCTTGTGTACTGCCCTCCTGGAATAATCCAAGTTAAAACTACTGCTGTCACTATAATAACAAAAATAATTACAAAAGTATGGGGCATTTTAAATTGTTTTTTGACTTTTCCTTTTTCCATTTAATCTCTCCTCTTTCCCGTTTTTTTGTATTAAAACCATGCATAGTTTTATGTTGCTTTTTAAATTTAAAATAATTATAATACAATTATAATTATTAGTCTAATTTAAAGATGTTTCATTTACCATAGCCTTTGGCTATATTTAATTAGGAGGAATGATATTATGGACTTAAGGGAACAGGAATATGTTACAGTTTTAGCCAAGTATGGAAATATTACAAAAGCTGCTGAAGCTTTGTATGTTTCTCAACCTACTCTTAGTATTTTTATAAAACGTTTAGAAGAAAGAATGGGAATAAAATTATTTCAATACATTGGTAAAAAAATGATTCTCACTCCAGCAGGAGAATTATATGTAAAAAGAGCAAAGGAGCTTCTTATAATTCAAAATCAGTTTTTAGGAGAGCTTACAGATCTGGTCGCTGGATATACTGGTAAAATAAGAGTAGGAATACATCTTCGCCGTACTAGATTTTTTATCCCTAAGCTACTTGTAGAGTTTGAAAAAAAATATCCAAATATAGAAGTAATTTTTATTGAAACTAAGAGTGAAAAAATGGAAACAATGTTATTAGATGGAGAATTAGATATCATTTTTACTAATAAGGTAAGTGCTGTTGATAAATTAAATGTTATTTCTGTTTATAAGGACAAACTTCTCCTTGCTGTATCTCCTAATAATCCTGCTTGTAAGTATGGTGTTAAAATCAAAGGTCACGAACATTTATGGTTAGATTTAAATCATGTAAAAAATAATAGATTTATATTACAGTCACCTGAACAGGCTACAAGAGATTTTACTAATAAAGCTTTAATCTTTTCCAAAGTTAATCCAGAAAAAACTTTTATTATCAAAAATATGGAAACTGCTTCCCAACTTGCTGCTGAAGAGTATGGTGTTGCTTTTACCATGGCAAGTTATGCAAGATTTTTTTCTTATTACAAACCTGTAAAGTTTTTTGAAGTTGGATCTCCTGAATTTTTTGTAGATATCTGCATTGTTTATAGAAAAAATTTCTATCTAACTGCATATGCCAAAGATTTTATTTCGCTTATAAAAAAATTTTTCATATAAAATTAAAATATTTATATTTATTTAGTTATTATTTTAATAGAAATATTATTACTATACTTTTGTTAAGAAAAATTATAAAATATTTTTATAAATATTAAATAAAAATAAAATTTCCTCATTTTTCATAAAAATATTGGAGGTAAAATATATGGTAGATAATAACACCTTATTAAAGGAGGGAATGGAAGCTTTTCCTAACTTTATAATAGTAAATGCAGCTGGAAAAATAACATATATAAATCGAATCTATGCAAGACTCTTAGGAATTGATCAAAAATATGCAATAGGAAAAAAAGTTGATAAACTCATTCCTAATACAAGAATGTTGAATGTTATTAAAACTGGAATCCCTGAGATAGGTGCAGTAATGAATTTTTTTGATCATGAACATAATGAAAATGTGACATTAGTATGTAATAGATATCCTATTATATATGAAGAAAAAATTATTGGAGCTGTTGCTATGACTACTTTAAATAATATGTCAGAAGTGAAAGCCTTAGAAAAAGAAATTACAAAAATTAAAGAAGAAAACAGAAAAATAAAAAAACAGCTGGAACATTATCAACAGACTTTAAATCCTCTATCAAAGATAATAGGAATATCCTCTGAAATCAAAAAATTAAAAAACTCAATAGAAGAATATGCAAAATCTAATTTTCCTATACTTATAACAGGAGAAACAGGAGTGGGAAAAGAGGTTTTTGCAGATGCTATACAATATTTAAGCAATAGAAGTTTAAACAACTATATAAAAATAAATTGTGCATCCATTCCAAAAGATTTGCTGGAAGCAGAATTATTTGGTTATGAAGAAGGAGCATTTTCAGGGGCTAAAAAAGGTGGAAAAATAGGAAAATTTGAATTAGCCAATAATGGAACTATTTTATTAGATGAAATAGGAGAGATGCCTCTTTCACTTCAGGCTAAATTGCTTCGTGTTTTACAAGAAAAAGAAATAGAAAGAGTTGGAGGATTAGAAACAATAAAATTAAACATAAGGATAATATGCTGTACTAACTGCAACTTGGAAAATATGGTGAAAGAAAAAAAATTTAGAGAAGATCTGTATTATAGAATAAATGTAGTTGAATTAAATATTCCTCCTTTAAGATATCACACAAAAGATATTCCTGTCCTGTGTAAATATTTTATAAATAAATTCAATGAAGAAGAATACTTCGAAATCAAAGAAATTTCATCTCAAGTATTAGAAATTTTTAAAACCTATAATTGGCCAGGAAATATAAGAGAATTAAAACATACAGTAGAAAGAGCTGCCTTTTTATGCAAGGAAGATAAAATTAAATTAAAAGACTGTCAATTTTTCTTAGATAAAAAAAATAATTTTGAAAAAACTAATATAAATAATAATTCTCTCAAAAATATAAAAGATGACAGTGAAAAAACTGCAATAATTAAGGCTTTAGAAAGCTCCAAAAATAATAAAACAAAAGCAGCTGCGCTATTAAATATAAACAGAAGCTTACTGTATTCAAAATTAAAAAAATTTGGTATAGATTATTAATAAACGTCATTAATAACAACACATTGTCCTAGAAATAGGACTCTTTTTATTTTATAAAAAAATTTTCTTATGAAATAAAGATATTTTTAAATTGGCATAAAAAATGCTTATATAGTAAATCAATCTGTATTTACCTATTCATATACCTGAAGAATAAATTATACACACAGATCATAATATAATAACATCTGGAGGAACATCATGATTAAAAATATAAGTGTAATTGGTGCTGGAACAATGGGACATGGAATAGCAAGTGTATTTGCTATGTATGATTACAATGTAAGTGTATATGATAGAAATCAAAAAAATATAATAAAAGAAATCAAAGATGAATTAGAATTTATGGCAGAGGAAAAATATATATCAAAGGATAGAATAAAATCAATTTTATCCAACATAAAGATTTTTTCTACTCTCAAAGAAGCTGTAAAAGATGCTGACTATGTAATAGAGTCCATACCAGAGATTTTAGAATTAAAACAGAAATTATTTAATGAATTAGATATAATTTGCCCTCAACATACAGTTCTCTCCAGCAATACATCAAGTCTATCATTATCAAAGCTCATAGAAAATATTTCCACTGAAAGAAAAAAATATACAATGATATGCCATTGGTATAATCCATCTCATCTTATCCCAATAATAGAGCTTTCATATTTTGGAAATATGCCAGAAGAAATATTTTCAGATATATATAATCTATATCTCAGTGTTGAAAAACAGCCAATAAGTGTCAAGAAGGATATCTCAGGTATGATAGCAAACAGAATACTTCATGCCTTAGCAAGAGAAATATTTTATCTTATGGAAATAGGAGCTGCCTCCCCAGAAGATATTGAGAAAGCTCTAAAATATGGTCCAGGTTTTAGATCTGCTACAACAGGAATTTTAGAATCAGCTGATTTAGGGGGGTTAGATATTTGGTGTACAGTAGAAGACAATCTTTTTGAAGAACTTAATAATTCTAAAAAAGCCAGTAGCCTATTAAGAGAAAAAGTTAAAAATGGAAAATTAGGACTAAAAACAGAAGAGGGGTTTTTTAAATATTCAAAGCATACAAAAGAAAAAATAAAAAAAGACTTTTTTAGGCGACTAATGATTCAACTTAAAGCAAGTAAGAATTACTAAATTAAAGGGGGAATGAACATGAATAAGACAATCATCACAGCAGCAATAACTGGAGCAGTACATATTCCAAGTATGTCTGAATATCTTCCTGTCACACCTCAGCAAATAATAGATGATGCAGTAGCTGCTTATGAAGCTGGTGCAGCAGTAGTCCATATCCATGGCAGAAAAGAAAAAAATGGAGAACCTACAGGAGATCCTGAAATAATGAAAAATATTGTAGAAGAGATAAGAAAAAGGTGCAATGTTGTAATAGGAATAACTACTGGAGGAGCTATTGGAATGTCTTCTGAAGAAAGACTTGCAGCAGTCCCATTCTGCAAAGCAGAACTTGCCTCTTGTAATGCTGGATCTGTAAATTTTTGTTTTTCACCAATCGCTGATAAAATAAAAATTCCAAAATATGATTGGGAAATTCCTTTTGTAAAAAATACATATGATCTTCCTTTTGTAAATACTTTTCAAGGAATAGAAGACTATATAAAGGTTATGGGTGAGAATGGTACAAAACCTGAATTTGAAGTCTATGAAGTAGGAATGATCAATAATATTGCTTATTTTATGAAAAAAGGATTATTAAAAGGACCTATTTATCTCCAATTTGTATTGGGAATAATGGGAGGACTTCCTGCTACAGTAGATAATCTTTTATTTCTATATAATACAGCTAAAAAACAATTGGGAGATAATTTTGTCTGGTCATGTGCAGCAGCTGGAAAAGATCAATTTAATATAGTGACTACAGCTGTTATTCTTGGTGGAAATGCAAGAGTTGGATTAGAAGATAATTTATATATTAAAAAAGGTCAATTAGCAAAATCAAATGCAGAAGGTGTAAAAAAAATAAAAGAGATAGTTGAATTACTGGGAAAAGAAATAGCAACACCTGAAGAAGCTAGAAAAATTCTTTTTGGAAAATAAAAAATTAAAAGTCTGATTAAAAAACATTTTGGAGGTAAGATATGATTAAAAAATTAACAAATTTTTGTACTGCCATGGTACAAGCATTTTTACCTGATCCTTTTATTTTTGCATTAATATTATCTGCAATAGTATTTTTATTGGGAGTATTTACAAATGGAGAAACACCATACCAAATGGTATTACATTGGGGAAATGGATTCTGGGGGTTTTTAGGATTCTCTATGCAGATGGTACTTGTAATAATATTTGGAAACTGCCTAGCCACTGCTCCAGTATTTCATAAATTAGTAAAAAGATTAGCTTTAATACCAAAAACTCCAAAGCAGGCAGTTGCTTTTGTTACCTTTGCAGCAGCAATAGCTACATTGATTCAATGGGGATTTGGATTAGTAATTGGAGCTATCCTAGCTAAAGAAGTAGCAAAAACAGTTAAAAAAGTAGACTATCCACTTTTAATTGCTTCAGCATATTCCACATTTATGCTTTCAGTTTTAACTAGTTCAATTACACTAAAAGCAGCCAGTAATGTAGATGAACTGATTAAAATAACTAGTGGAACAGTTACAGACCTTGTTCCTTTAGGTGCAACAAGTTATCACATTACCACTTTGATAGCTCTTTTAATAATGCTGATAACTCTTCCATTGTTAAATGCAGCTATGCACCCAAATGAAGAAAATACAAAAAGCATTGATGTAAATTTATTAAAAGAAGAAACAGTAGTTATGGAAAGACCTGATAAACCTACTGTAGCTCAACGTCTTGAATACAGTAAAATAATACCTGTATTGATATTTATAGCAGGAATGACTTTTGTAATAAATCATTTCTTTATTCTTGGCAAAAGCCTTAATATTGATATAATGAATTTTATTCTTTTAATCTTTGGAATTTTATTGCATAAGACTCCTATTAATTATATTCAGGCTGTTGGAAATGCTGCAAGAAACTCAGCCGGAATTATACTTCAATTTCCTTTTTATGCTGGAATCATGGGAATGATGACAGGCTTAAATCAATCTGGTATTTCGATAGCAGGACTTATTTCTGAAAAAATGGTAGCTTTATCTACTGCTCACACATTTCCATTATTATCTTTTGGAAGTGCAGCTATAGTTAATATGTTTGTTCCATCAGCTGGAGGACAATGGGCAGTACAGGCACCAGTATTATTCCCAGCAGGGCATGCCTTAGGTGTTAGTCCTGCATTAACTACTATGTCTTTATGTTGGGGAGATACATGGACAAATATGATACAGCCTTTCTGGGCTCTTCCAGGTTTAGGTATAGCAAAACTTGGTGTCAGAGATATTATGGGATACTGTGTAATGGTATTCTTATGGACAGGAATTATTATTCTGGCATCAATACTTATGTGGACATATTTATTTTAAAAAGATAGAAGCCATATAAAAAATGAGAAGCCATTATTTTGGCTTCTCAATATTTTCATTAAATACTATTATTTTTCAGAGTAAATTGAAACTTGTTTTTTATCTTTTCCAAGTCTTTCAAATTTTACATAACCATCAATTAAAGCAAATAAAGTGTGGTCTTTACCCATTCCCATGTTGTTTCCTGCATGAATAGCAGTTCCTCTTTGTCTAACTATGATGTTTCCAGCTTTTACAACTTCTCCATCATATTTTTTAATTCCAAGATATTTAGGATTTGAGTCTCTTCCGTTTTTAACAGAACCTTGCCCTTTTTTATGTGCAAATAATTGTATATTTAAAGTAAATTGCATCTATTTTTCCTCCTTCTCTACAAGCTTTACATTTTTAGGATATTCTTTTGATAAATTTTTAACCATTAAAGCCATGCTTTCCAAAAGAGTTTCTAGTTCCCTTTCTTTACCCTTACTATCCATTCCTCTCATATCTACCCTAAGGTATCCATCAGAATCCATATCAAATTTAGGTATCAGCTCAAGAACGTCTTGCATTCCGCCTAAAGGCATTTGTAATGCCATTGACAGAGCTGCACATACTATATCTTCTCCATAGTCAGCATAGTCTGAATGCCCAGTAGCCTTGTATCCCACAATTCTACCATTTTTTCTAAAAATTTCAACTCTCGTCATAATTAATTAAGCGTTGATTGAAGTAACTTTGATCTCAGTAAATAATTGTCTGTGACCTTTTTTTCTGTGGTATCCTGTTTTTGGCTTGTATTTGAAGTTAACAACTTTAGCACCTTTACCTTGAGCTACTACTTCTGCTACAACCTTAGCTCCATCAACTACAGGAGTTCCAACTTTTACAGTTTCTCCATTAGCTACTAAAAGAACTTCAGTTAATTCTACAGTTGCGTTAACTTCAGCATTTAATTTTTCTACTCTTAATACGTCACCTTCTGCTACTTTGTACTGTTTACCACCAGTTTTTATAACTGCGTACATTTTAACACCTCCAAAAGTATTGCAATCGCTGGTTGGGGTTGCTGATGACCCTTTCCAAGCGTAATCTACGGTAAAGTATATCATAATATATATGAAATGTCAATAAAAATAAGACATTTATTGAACTCTAAATCAAAATATTTTTTTCTTAAAAATTAATTAAAAAATTATAATTTTCTTCTAAACTGTTCTCTCTCAACTTTATAAAAAACTATCATAAAAAGAAAGTTTTAGAATTTATAAATTTCCTAAATCCTAAAACTTACTTTTGAATTTTATAATTTTATCTCTTTTTTCTCTTCAATAGCTTTTATTATACCTTTTACTACTTTTATAGAAATAAGACCATCTTCTGCTGTTACAGGAGATTTTTCATTCTTTAAAATAGTATTTACAAAAGCATCTATTACGCCAGTTTTTGTCTGGTTATCATTTGTCTGTATAGCTTCAACTTCAAGCTCTTCTATTTTTCCACTTTGATCTATTATCTTTATCTGATATTTAGGATCATCATATATTCTTATTATCCCTTTTTCCATATAAAGTACAGTTGAATTATCCTCCTGACCATAATATGTCCAGCTGAAAGTTCCTGTTCCTATTGTTCCACATTTCATTTTTAATATACAAATCGCATTATCATATACTTCTATAGGTTCTCCATTTTCAAAAGTTTTATGCAGAGTTCCTCCCATTCCACAAACGCTTTCAAATTCAGAATCTGTAAGATATCTGATAATATCTATTTTATGAACCCCTAAATCACCTATTACTCCAAATTCACATTTATCTTTTTGAAAAAACCATGTATTTTTAGATTTACTCTCTGTCCAAGACTCAGGTCCTCCATGTCCGAAAGTAGTTCTAAAAGTAATTACTTTTCCTAGCTTTCCACTTTTTATTATATCTCTGACCCTTTTATGAGCTTCTGTAAATCTCTGATTATGATCCATCATAAATATTTTTCCAGTTTTTTTCTGTACCTCTGCTATTTTTTCAGCTTCTTCCACACTTTTAGTCATGGGCTTTTCACACAATACATGTTTTCCAAGTTCCATAGCTTTTGTCGATATAATATAATGCATATTATTAGGAGTGCAGTCACTTATAGCATCTATTTCTGGATTATTTAATATATCCATATATTCATCTGCTACTTTTCCTCCAAACTTTTCTGCCATCAATTCAGCTCTCTTTTTATTTAAATCATAAAATGCTGCTATTTCTACATTAGGATTATCTAGATATTCAGGAGCATGTCTTTTTTCAGTTATGGAACCACAGCCAATTATTCCTACTTTTATCTTTTTCATCTCTGCCTCCTACATTTTTTCCTTCAAATATTTATATCCCAGCTCAAGACCTTCTTTCACTTTTTCAATTGTATCTTGATATTCTAAATCCTCATGTTCTATTACTAATTCATCATCATACCCTATTTCTTTCAGTGTATCAATAAATTTTTTCCAGTTTATATCTCCTTTTCCAGGCATTCTATGTCGCCAGAATCCTAAATCCCAATTATCCTTTCTCCCCAATTGTTTTCCTAAAATGCTATAATATTTTTTCTTATCTTCAAATACTTCTGTATCTTTAGCATGAACTTCAAATATTCTATCTTTATAATCTTTTAATTCTTGTATATAATCTATTCCCAGCCATACCAAATGTGATGGATCATAATTTAATCCAAAATTATCATATGGCAGTCTTTTAAACATCTCATCCCATAGTTCAGGAGAATATGAAATAGTTCCTGCCCAACCACTTTCATGCCAACCTGGCATAGAACAATTTTCTATTATTATTCTCACGTTTTTTTCTTTTGCATATTCAAGTATAGGCTTGAATACTTTTTCCATCTCATCAAAATTTTCTTCAATAGGAAGTGTCATATCTCTTCCTATGAAAGTTCCTACATTTTTTACTCCTAAAAGTGAAGCAGCATCTATTACTTTTATTAAATGGTCATTATATCCTTTTCTTTTTACCAAATCATGATCCAAATTATTATCATAATAAGCAAGGGTTACTATTGTCATATTTCTTTCTTTAAGAAAATCATTCAATTTATCTGCTTCTTCTCTAGTAAAATTTACTACATCTATATCACTTCCTGAATAATCTCTGGAATTAGTTTTAGGCCAACATGAAACTTCTAATGTTTCAAATCCTATCTTATGAGCCCATTCTATTTTTTCATATATAGACATATCTCCCATGATGCCAGTTAAAAATCCTAATTTCATATGAACCTCCATATTTTATTGTATTTTAATCATTACCTTTCTTACTTTGGAATATTACTGCTAAAATTATTATTATTCCTTTTACTAATCCTGATAAGAACGGCGGAATACGTGCTGCTATAAGGATTCCTTCTATCATTTGAAGCATTATAGCCCCTAGAAAAGTTCCTATTATTTTTCCTCTTCCACCATTCATAGATGTCCCTCCAATAGCAACTGCTGCTATTGCATCAAGTTCAAAAGACATTCCTACATTGGCTGCTGTAATAGATGTAAGTCTTGAAGAAAGAAGAAATGATGCTATTCCTGTTAAAAATCCTGTAAGTGTAAAACATAATGTTTTTACTTTTACTACATTTACACCAGTAAGAAATGTAGCATTTTCATTAGAACCTACAGCATATACATATCTTCCAAACTTTGTATACTTCACTAAAATAACCATAAGTATAGTTATTATTATAAAAATTATTGCAAGATTAGGTATACCTAAAAATTTACCTGCTGCTATTTTTCTAAAACTCATGAGTATTTTCATTTTGATATTAAAAGGTCCACCTTGTCCAAGCTGAACTATTATAGATCTATAGGCACTCATTGTAGCAAGAGTAACTATAAAAGGTGCCATTTTACCTTTATTTGTAATAAGTCCATTAATAGTTCCAAGTAAAGCTCCAAATACCATACAAAATAGCAACATAATAAGTGGACTTTCTGTCCTATTAAGAACAACTACTCCCAATCCAGCTACAAGGGCACACTGAGAACCTACTGATAAATCTATCTGTCCCGATATTATTATAAGAGTCATTCCAAGAGCTATTATCCCTTTAATAGATGACTGAAGCATAAGTGTAGATAAATTTGTCCAAGACAGGAAAGAATGATTTATTACAGTTGCTATTATAACAAGAACTAAAAAAGAAAATACAAATGTATAATTAGAATATATTTTTTTCATATCTAGATTTTTATTCAACTGACTCATATTTTTTCCTCCATATTTGCTCCAGTAGCATAGTGCATGATATTTATCTCACTGAACTCATCTCTTGTTAATTCTTTATTTATTTTTCCCTTATACATTACAAAACATCTGTCTGCTACTTTATTTATTTCTGGATATTCAGAACTGAATATTATTATTCCTTTACCAGTTTTAGCCAATTCATTGATTATTTTATAAATTTCAAACTTAGCTCCTACATCTATACCTTGTGTAGGATTATCCAAAATTATCACATCAGTATCCAGTTCAAGACATCTTCCTATGATTATCTTCTGTTGATTTCCACCTGATAATGATGTTATATAATCATCATAGTGTCCAATTTTCGTGGACATCTCTTTTTTTCTTATATTAAATCTTTCTACTTCTGATTTATCATCAATAAAAAGTTTTTTATGCTTTGAAACAAATCTAGATACAGAAAAATTATTAAGTATACTCATATCTTTTATAATAGAACGTTCTTTTCTATTTCTCTGCACCATACTTATTCCACTTTCAACTGTATCTTTTATACTTTTATAACCTAATTTTTTCCCATTTACCCATACTTCTCCAGAATCTATTTTGCACACACCATATAGTGCTTCTGCCAGCTGATCTCTTCCATCTCCATGCAGTCCTGTAACTGCTATAACTTCACCTTTTCTTAGATTAAATGATATGTCCTCAAATTTTCCTTTTGAAGTTATATTTTTTACTTCCATCAATATTTCATCAGATATTTTTTCTTTTTCTATCTTTTCATTTTCTATACATCTTCCAACAAGAAGCTCTGTAGCTTTTCTTTCATTTATATCTTTAAAATATCCACTCTCTATAAATTTCCCATCTCTAAGTACTGTATATCTATCACATATACTAAAAAGTTCTGGCATTTTATGGGATATATAAATCATGGTTACTCCCTGTTCTTTCAATCTTCTCATAAGAACAAAAAGCATTTCTATTTCTTTATTAGTTAAGGCAGTTGTAGGCTCGTCCATTATTATAAGTTTAGCATCAAAAAGAAGAGCTTTTGCTATTTCAATAAGCTGTTTTCTCGATGTTTCTAAATGTCTTACTTCCATTTCTGGATCAATATCCAAATTCATTTTTTCTAAAATTTCTATAGATTTCTTTATCATCTCTTTTTTATCTAAAAACCCATATTTATTAACAAGTTCTTCCCCAAGAAAAAGATTTTCATAAACAGTAAGATCATTTACCAGATTCAATTCCTGATGTATAAATCTTATTCCTATTCCTTGTGTTTTTTTAGTATTAAGATCCTCTATTTTCTTCCCATTAAAAAAAATCTCTCCTTGTGTAGGCGGAAATGTCCCTGCCAAAATATTCATTAGAGTTGATTTTCCTGCTCCATTTTCTCCCAATAGTCCATGTATTTCCCCTTTTTCTACACTGAGAGAAACATTTTTTAAAGCTTCTACAGGACCAAAACATTTCACTATATTCTTCATCTCCAAAAGCATGACCTTTATCACCTACCCCCATCTTTTAATAAGGGTGGGAATTCCCACCCTTAGATTAATTTATTTTAGATTCCACTCTCATATCTTATTTTCCACTGCTCACTCTTCATATAATCTTTATAGTTATTGTTATCTATTGTTTCTGTAGGGATAAGATATAATCCAGAAAATGTTTTTCCATCTAATACATCAGCACCCATCTTAACTGCATCTCTTACCATTGTAGGTGAAAACAAATAAGTTACTTGATCTATTCCAAGATCATTTTTAATTATATCAAAAGTTTCAATATTTTCTCTTCTTCCACCAACACCAGTTACAAGCTTAATATTAAGCTTAGCATCTCCACTATAACTCATTATTGCATCTAATACTCCAAGAGCAACTTCATCATCATGAGTAAATACAGCTTTTATACTTTCTACTTCATCTTTTTTCAAACTGTTAAGAAGTGTTTCCATCTGTTCCTGAGCTTTTGCTCTTTGCCAGTCAGTACTGAATTGTTGGATAATATTGATATTTTTATCAGCAGTTTTTGCAAATCCTTCTGAACGTTGTTGAGGAACTGTAGAGTTATCCCCTTTAAATTCAAGAATATTTACTTTGCCTTTTTTAAGATCCTCTGCAAAATATTTATTTAAATATTTTCCAGTTTCTTCTCCTATTGTAAAGTTATCCCCCATGACTTCAGCAGTAGGTTTAAATTCATCAATTAAACGATCATAGATGATTAATGGAATCTTAGCTTCCATTACCTTCATAGCTCCTGATCTTAGTTCATTTCCATTATGAGGCCATAAAACAATACAATCTACTTTTTCATTAATTAAAGTGTCCAATTGATTATTTTGTTCTGATGCTTCAGCTGAAGTAAGAAATTTGTATTCAAATCCATTAGCTTTAGAATACTCTTCAGCTGCTGCTCTAGCATGTTTTATGCTTTCTCCTAAAAATCCATGAGTTGCATTTGGCATGACAATTCCTAAAACTTTCCCTCCAGCATTTGCAAATGCAGCCACACTTAAAAGTAACAATACTGCTAACAATGTAAAAAATCTCTTCATCAAATCAATCCTCCTTTTATTTTATTAGAGATATCTCTCTACTTTAAAACAAATTTATTGGTTGTTTCTCTCACTATAAGCTCATAATCTAAAATAATTTTTTCAGGATTATTATTTTCTCCTGTTATCTTTCTCATCAAACTTTTTACTGACTCAACTCCTAATTCATACCCTGGCTGAGAAACTGTTGTTAAAGATGGCTCTATAACTGCTGAAAAATCTATATTATCAAATCCTACTATTGCTGCTTCCTGTGGTATTTTTATATTTTTACTATTGAGTGCTTTTATAACTCCTATAGCTATTACATCTGACACTGCGAATATTCCTATATTTTTTACTTCTCTGTTATTTAAAATTATATTCATGTGCTTTTGAGCTTCTTTTATAGATAATTCATCTAAAAGTATTTCATTTTCTCTTTTAAATTCCAGTCCATTATCCTTCATAGCTTCTATCAACCCTTCTCTCCTTAAGGTAGAATATGTATAATCTTTTTTCATTGAGAAAAGATATATATCTTTCTTTCCTATTGAAATAAGATGACTGACAGCTTCATATGCTGCTTTTTTATGGTCAATAGTTATATAAGTAAGTCCATTCTCTTCTATGTATTCACTACACTGAACTATTTTTTTGAAAACGTTTTCATCTTTTATTTTTTCCATTATTTTTTCTTTTTCTATTTTTTCCATAAGAATTATTCCATCTACAAGTTTAGTATTTAGTAGATTCAAATAATCTAATAATTGAGCTTCTGATGAATAACTGCTTCCTAATATAATATTGTAGCCCATACCTTTAGCTGTCACTTCAACTCCTTCTAAAATAGCTGAATAATAAGGGTTTGATATCTCTGGTACTATTATTAGAATCATATTACTTTTTGTTCTCTGAAGACTGCTTGCCATAAAATTTGGTGTATAGTTAAGTTTTTTTATAGCTTCTTCTACCTTTTCTTTTGTTTCTTTTTTAACTTTTTTCCCATTTATAACTCTTGAAACAGTAGCTAATGAAACTCCTGCATATTCTGCTACATCATTTATTTTCATCCTGTTATGCACCTCTTTTTTAAAACGTTTTCATTTCCCCTGTTGATAAAATATATAACTCATTATTTCTATTTTGTCAATATTTTTTAAAACATTTTCTTCTATTTTATTACATTTTTTTCTTATTATTTTCACAAAATGTTCTAAAATCCCTTTATTATATTTATTTCATAAAAAATATATTGTTGATTTTTTATAAAAAATAATATATTATTTACTAAGATAGTAAATAATATATTTAAGGATGATAATATGATATTTCAAAGAACTGAGCTTTTAATAGGAAAGGAAAACCTTGAAAAACTTCAAAATTCTCATGTAATAGTATTTGGTGTTGGAGGAGTTGGAGGCTTTGTCATAGAGGCTCTAGCTAGAGCTGGGGTAGGTGAACTATCTATTGTAGATTTTGATACTGTAGATATCACTAATCTTAATAGACAGATTATAGCTTTACAAAATACTATAGGAAAATTAAAAACTTCTGTTATGAAAGACAGACTTCTTTCCATCAATCCAAATATAAAAGTACATGAATATCCAGAAAAATTTTCAATGGAAAATTATGATAAATTTTTTAAGAATAAAAAATATAATTATATAGTTGATGCAATTGATTTGGTAACTTCTAAACTAGCATTGGCTGAAATAGCACAAAATACCAATACTCCAATTATTTCTTCTATGGGAACTGGTAATAAAATTGAACCAACAATGCTTGAAGTTGCTGATATCTATAAAACATCAGTATGTCCTTTGGCTCGTGTTATGAGAAAAGAGCTGAAAAACAGAAAAATAAAAAAATTAAAAGTAGTTTATTCAAGGGAAATTCCCAGAAAACCTGAAAATGAAACTGGGAGCAGAGAAAAAAAAGTAAATGTTGGAAGCATATCTTTTGTCCCTTCCAGTGCTGGACTTATAATAGCAAGCGAAGTTGTAAAAGATATTTGTAATTTATAGGAGGAAAAAATGAAAAAAATAGGAATTTTTTATGGAACAACATCTGGAAATACTGCTGGTATAGTTGATGAAATAGAATTTTATCTTAGAAAAGATGATTATCAGACATATAATGTGGCTGATGGAATAGCTGAGATAAAAGATTATGAAAATCTTATTCTTATATCTCCAACTTACGGAGTTGGTGAATTGCAAGAAGATTGGAATAATACCTTTGAAGAGTTTAAAAATATAGATTTTTCTGGTAAAACTGTTGCAATAGTTGGACTTGGAAATCAATTTGCTTTTGGTGAATCATATGTTGGAGCTATGAAAATACTTTATGATGCTGTTATAAAAAATGGTGCAAAAGTTATTGGATTCACTTCTACTGAAGGATACCATTACCAAGAAACTGAAGCTGTTATAGATGGAAAATTTGTAGGTCTTGCTCTTGATGAAGGAAATCAGGGAACAGATACTCCAGATAGAATTAAAGAATGGATAGAAAAAATTAAACCATATTTCAACTAAAAAGAGGTTGATTTTAAGAAAAGTATAATTTTAGAATTTTTCCAGTAGAAAGGTTTGTTATTAATTTCGCTCTTAAAACATAGAAGACAGATGAAGGTTTACAACAGTTCCACTGTTGCATCTCAGTAATTAAGCAGTTAAAATTTAACTGCTTAATTACTGGAAACTCATTGCATTCAAACATACTGTTTTTCACGTTTTTCTTACTTTATTAATTACACAAGCCTTTCTACTTTCTAAATTTTTAAAATTTATCTTAACTTATTAACCAACCTCTTTTTTATTTAAATTACTTATTTACTTTTACTCCAAAGACAACCTTTTCTCCATTTACATTGAATTCTCCTGTAAATCCATCAGTTTCACCAAAAACTATCTTATCTGCAAGAGTATCATGCTTAATTTCTTCAGCATTTCTTTCAATAATTTCTTTAATCTTTTCATTATCTTTTTCATAGAATGTAATATGATCAGTTACATCAAAATCTGCTTCTTTACGCATAGATTGAATTTTACTGATAATTTCTCTTACAAATCCCTCTTCTATCAATTCAGAAGTAAGTTTAGTGTCAAGTACAACAGTTATTCCTCTGTCTTCAAATGGCATATATCCCTCAGTTTGCGCTGTTTCTATCAACAGATCATCCACAGTAAGAGATATTTCTTCTCCATCAGCTAATTTAAGAACCAAAACCCCATTAATATCTAATTCTTTTTTAGCTTTGCTTCCATCTATTTCTGCCAGAAGAGTACGAATTTCATTTACTTTCTTACCATACTTTTGTCCCAATACTTTTAATTGTGGCTTGAAAGTATATGAAGTAAACTGTGATGTATCTTCTACAAAGTGAATTTCTTTTATATTAAGTTCTTCTCTTATAATATTCTGATAAAGTTCTCCAACTTTATGTCCAGCCTTTACATATATGTTAGCTATTGGCTGTCTGTTTTTGATATTAGCTGCATTTCTTGCTGCTCTTCCTAGAGTAACTACCTGAAGAACTTCTTCCATATCCTCTTCTAGAGCTTTATCTATAAACTCTTCATGTACTTCTGGAAAATCAGTTAAATGAATACTTTCAGGAGCATTTTTATCTATACTGCATACCAGATTACGGTAAATTTCTTCTGTCATAAATGGAATCATTGGTGCAGCAGCCTTTGAAATAGTCACAAGTGCTGTATATAAAGTCATGTATGCTGTAATCTTGTCATCTGTCATATCCTGTACCCAGAAACGTTCTCTGCTTCTTCTTACATACCAGTTACTCAACTCATCTACAAAATCCTGAAGAAGTCTTGCAGCTTCAAGAAGTTTATAATCAGCAAGATTTTCATCTACACCTTTTACCACTGTATTTAATTTAGAAAGAAGCCATCTATCCATAACAGTCAATTTTTCTTTATCTAAAGTATATTTAGTTGCATCAAACTGATCTATCTCAGCATAAAGAACAAAGAAAGCATATGTATTCCATAAAGTAGACATAAATTTACGCTGACCTTCCTGAACTGCTTTTCCATGGAATCTATTTGGAAGCCATGGAGCTGAATTGATATAAAAATACCAACGTATAGCATCTGCTCCATAAGTAGCAAGTGCTTCAAATGGATCTACTGCATTTCCTTTAGACTTAGACATTTTTTGTCCATTCTCATCTTGTACATGTCCCAATACAATTACATTTTTGTATGGAGCTTTATTAAAAATTAATGTAGATATTGCAAGAAGCGAATAGAACCAACCTCTTGTTTGGTCAACAGCTTCTGAAATAAAGTCTGCTGGAAACTGTTTTTCAAATAAATCCTTGTTTTCAAATGGGTAGTGATGCTGTGCAAAAGGCATTGACCCTGAATCAAACCAGCAGTCAATAACTTCTGGAACTCTTGTCATCTGTTTTTTACAATGAGGGCAAGTAATAGTTACAGCATCTATATATGGACGATGAAGTTCTATATTTTCTGGGCAGTTAGGTGACATAGTTTTTAATTCTTCTATACTTCCAATAGCATGATTATGTCCACATTCACACTCCCATACATTTAGAGGTGTTCCCCAGTAACGATTACGGCTGATTCCCCAATCTTGAACATTTTCAAGCCAGTCACCAAAACGTCCTTTTCCTATAGTTTTTGGTATCCAGTTAATAGTATTATTATTTCTTATAAGGTCTTCTTTTACAGCTGTCATTTTGATAAACCAAGATTCTCTTGCATAATATATAAGAGGAGTATCACATCTCCAACAATGTGGATAGTTATGTTCAAATAGAGGTGCATCAAATAGAAGTCCATTTTGTTCCAAATTTTTCAAAATATCCTTATCTGCCTTTTTACAGAATACTCCAGGCCAAAGTGTTTCTTCTGTCATTTCTCCTTTAGAGTCTACTAATTGTACAAATGGAAGATCATATTTTCTTCCAACATTGGCGTCATCTTCTCCAAATGCAGGAGCTATATGTACTACCCCAGTACCGTCAGATAAAGTAACATAAGTGTCACAAGTTACATACCAGCATTTTTTATCTGGTTTTACAAAATTGAATAAAGGCTCATACTCTTTATACTCTAAATCTTTTCCTTTATATGTTTCAAGAATAGTATAATTTTCTTTTAATACTGTTGACACTAAAGCTTCTGCCATGTAATAAGTGTATCCTTCATGTTGAACTTTAACATAAGTTTCATTTGGATTTACACAAAGAGCCACATTAGAAGGAAGTGTCCATGGAGTAGTTGTCCATGCTAAAATATAGGCATCTTCATTTTTCACTTTAAATCTTACTATTGCTGATCTTTCTTTTACATCTTTGTATCCTTGAGCTACTTCGTGGCTTGATAGAGGTGTTCCACATCTTGGGCAATATGGTACAATTTTAAATCCTTTATATAAAAGTCCTTTTTCCCATATCTGCTTCAATGCCCACCATTCAGATTCAATAAAGTTATTATCATAAGTTACATATGGTTTTTCCATATCAGCCCAAAATCCAACTGTTTTAGAAAAATCCTCCCACATTCCCTTATATTTCCATACACTTGTTTTACACTCTTCAATAAATGGCTGTAATCCATAACTTTCTATCTGATCTTTTCCATTTATTCCCAATAGTTTTTCTACTTCAAGCTCTACAGGAAGTCCATGTGTATCCCAACCAGCTTTTCTTGGCACATCATAACCCTTCATAGTTCTATATCTAGGTACCATATCTTTTATTACACGAGTTAAAACATGTCCTATATGTGGCTTTCCATTAGCTGTCGGAGGTCCATCATAAAAAGTATATGTCTTATCTCCTTTTCTTAATTCAAGACTTTTTTCAAAAATTTTGTTCTCTTCCCAATACTTTTCAATTTCTTTTTCTCTCTCTACGAAATTTAAACTCGTAGACACTTTCTTGTACATAAAAAATCCTCCTGATAAAAAGTTTAGATTGTAATAAAAAAGACAGCTATGCAGGCTGTCTTCAACTTTCAATTTATTTCCTTAAGAAGAATAACTTAGACTACATAAATAACACCTATAATATTTTTATTGAAAACATATTATTGATATTATTATAATTATAGCAACTCTTAAAGCCATTTTCTTCTCCTTGTTATATTTTCTAAGTACAATATATCACATATCCTATACAAAAGTAAACCCCATTTTAATTTTCTTCTATATTTAGCAACAAATAAAAAAATGAACTAAGTTTTTTATCTGCTGCTTTTAATTACTATTTATTTTATAGATTTTAAATATTGTAGAACTCTCATAATTTTATTTTTATCCATACAATTATACTCATTACCTAAATTATATTTTTATTTATTTTTATTTATTTTTATTTATTTTTATTTATTTTTATTTATTTTTATTTATTCTTATTTTTATTTTCTTATATGATACTACTAAAAGGGGTATACTCATTACCATACACAAAAGTTCCCCTAATGGAAGAGCCAGCCATAATCCTTTTTCTCCCAAAAATATTGGCAGTATAAAAAGAAGCCCTGCTACACATATAAGTGAACGACACATTGCCACAGCTGCTGATTCCATAGGTTTCTCTACAGCTGTTAAAAAAGAACTTATTATAACATTCACAAATGAAAATAAATATTGAAATACTACAAAATTTAAAGCTCTTCCTGTTAAATTCATCAAATCGGAATTATCCTTTGAAAACACTTTTATAATAGGCGAACTATTGAATTTCATCACAAAGAAAAAGAAGAATCCTATACTTCCACCTGTAAAAAATGCTGTTCTCATTACTTTATATATCTGCTCCATTCTTCTGGCACCAAGATTGTAGGAAACTATTGGTTGGAGTGCCTGAGATAATCCAAAAAGACATATATTAACTACTGTATTTACATAAAAAACTATAGTTAAAGCTGATACTCCTATTTCTCCTATTCTTCTGATAAGTATGTAATTAAAAATAAAAGTAGCAAGAGCACTTGACACCATTGTCAACATTTCAGAACTTCCATTATACAAAATTTTTCCTAAAAGAATTCTATTTCCATTAGGCTTAACTAGTTTTAGTCTGCTTCTATTTTTAAAATAATTCCACATCAACACTGCACCAGCAGTTCCATTAGCTATTGAAGTGGCAAGAGCTGCTCCAAATACACCCATATCCATTTTTACAATAAACAGATAATCCATCAAAACATTTCCTGTAAGACATATAATACAGCTCAAAAATACAAGATTAGGTTTCCCAGCTATTTTTATAAACCCCTCTGTAAAGATTGGAATATTATATGGTATATTTAATATCAGCATAGTCAATAGGTAAGATTTTACTAGAGGAGCAAGTATTTCTGTTGCTCCTAATACTCCTATTATTCCATTTATAAAAAGAAACCCCAAAAGAGATAAACTTCCTAAAAATATTACAAATATCTGAAGAGTGAATGACATTATCTCATTAGCTCTTTTAAATTTTCCTTTTCCTAAAGCAATAGAACAATACACTCCTCCACCAGCTGCTATCATCAAAGCTATACTATTTGTAAATAATATTATTGGCATAGAAAGATTAATAGCAGCCAAACCTGAAGCTCCTTGAGTATTGGCTATAAATATTCCATCTACCATCATTTGTATAGATACTATCAACATTCCTACTATACTTGGAATAGCAAATTTAAAAAATAATCTGCTGACATTTTTACTTTCTAATTCATTACTCATTTTATCACCTTCTCTATAATAAAAGAAAAAGATAACTTAAAAGCCGGTATCCCCTCTTAAGTTATCTTTCTCTTAAAACTTTGGAAACTCTTTTGATTCTTTTATAAATTCCACTAATGTTTCTAAATTTACTTTAGGATGATTAGAAGAAACTCCCACTATTGTTCCTTCTACTATCGGTGCATCTACTATCTCTACTTTTATTTCATCTTTTAATCTTTCTTTTGCAGTTTCTGCATTCATTACTGAACTTCCAAGATCACAAAGTATAACCACTCCATCACCTTGATCTGCTTTTCTTATTGCTTTTGCTATAACTTCAGGGCAGGTCCCATATCCATTTTCATCTTCTGTCCCACCACCATTTTCTAATATAAAATCACTATTTTTAAGCTCCATACAAAAATTGATTATCTCTTGTGAAAGTTTAGGATTATGTGCAACTACTACTATTCCTACCATATTTCCCCCATAGAAACTTGTATTTTTATACTAACCTATATAACTTTTTTTTATTTAATTGTCAATAGTTAAAATTTTTTATAGTATTTTTATCTTTTACATTATAACATAAATTTTATATATAATGTTAAATTTTTTTGAAAATAATAAAGGAAATTTTTAAGATCACAAAGATAATAAAAATTTCCTTCATTGTATAATATTCTTTTTATCTATATTTGCTCAACTAACAAATCTAGCTGTTTCTTTCATATTTACATTATCAAAAAGCTTTTCAAGATATTTAAATGTATAGTCAAGGTTGTATGTCTTAATATTAATATTCTTTCCATTGTAATTAAAACTTATATTAAATATTTTATTTTCAGAAGAAACATTACATATTAATTTTACTGTCTTAAATGAAGTTTCCCATTTTTTATTTTTTATTAGTATTTTCATATTTCTATCCCCCTTTACTATATCTAAAAATAGAACTATCTATATATAAATATATATTAATACATAGTGTCAATTTTGTCAACTATTTTTTATTTTTGTTGTAAAATTTTTGTTTTTATATTATAATTATTTATATATAGATATATAAATATAGGAGGTGCTGTATGAATTTTAAAACCTTTTTAAGAAACAGAAGAGAGGAAATGGGTTATAGTCAAAATAAATTGGCTAAAGCAATTGGAATTACCCAATCATATTATAATACAATTGAAAGGGGAGAGGTAAGAAATCCTCCTAGCGAAGAGATACTTGATAAAATGATAGCAATATTGCAGCTTACTACTAAGGAAGCAGCTGAATTTAAATATTTAGCAGCAATTGAAAGAACACCTACGTTAATATTAGAGGAACTTAAGAAATTAGAAAAACAGAAAGATGCCACTCCAAAGGTTAATGTATCTGAATTAAAAGATCTGGATAATTATATTCCTCTTTATTCAAGAATAAGTGCAGGAATAGGAGTCTTTACCGAAGAAGCCCCTGTTGATTTTATTTCTATACCTGGAGTAAGAAATGTTGAAACTCTTTTTGCTGTCAATGTAAAAGGAGATTCTATGGAGCCTACTATAAAAAATTCCTCTATTATCCTTTGTAGAAAAGGGGTAGAAGTTAGAAATGGTGAAATTGGAGCTTTTATTGTAAATGAAGAATCATATGTTAAAAGATTAAAAGTTACTGGAAACTATATTGCACTAATTAGTGATAATCCTAATTATCAACCTATTTACATAGGACCTGGTGAAGAATTTAGTGTTGTAGGAAAGGTACTGAAAGTTATAAATGACATTCAATAAAAATAAAAAGACAGAAAATAGAGTTTTTCTAAATTCTGTCTTTTTATTATACTTAATAATTACTCACAATCTAAAATTTTTATATTTCAATTCTTTACAATTATTTTTATCTAACAGTTGATTTTATCCATTTATCTCCACGTAATCTTATCAGACAGGCTACCATTTTCAATGGTGTTTCTAGTCTAAGAATAACAAGAACTACTGCTGGATTCCAATGCCACTTAAAAGCTGCCATAAATCCTATTGGAAGTAAGCACCACAAGAATGATATATCTACAGTCGCTGCAAACCTTGTATCTCCACTTCCCCATAATATTCCTCCTATAATAGGAGCTGATATTGCTCTGAACATAGTGATAAAAGCATATGCAAGCATGAAATGTCTGGCTAATTTCAAAGTAGCTGGCTGTAAGCTGTAGAATGAAAAGAATGGTTCACTTACACCTAATAAAAATGCAGCTGTTATCACTCCACACACAGCAAAGAATTTTACAAGAGCTTTTGAAGCTTTCTTAGCTGCTGTAATTTCTCCAGCACCAATATATTTTCCCATAATTACAGCTGAAGCACTTCCCACTCCCTGTACAAATGAGAGAGCAAACTGATGAAGTACATTACATATACTATTAGCTGCCACTACAGCTGCTCCCATATGACCTAATATTGCTGAGTGAGCTGAAAGCCCCAGTCCCCAGAATAATTCTCCAATTATTACAGGAAGTCCATATTTTATCATATCTTTAAACAATATCCTATCATACAACTTCAACATTATAGGTTTAAATTTTAAAACTTTCTCATATTTTTTCAGATATATCATTACCAGAGCTACCTCAACACCTCTTGCCATTACTGTTCCTAATGCAGCTCCAACTATTCCCATTCTTGGAAATCCAAAATGTCCAAAGATAAATACATAATTAAAAAATATGTTTGTAAAAAAAGAAACAGTATATATCCAGAGAGAAAGTTTTACATCTTGCAGACTTCTTAATACTATAAGAAATGTTGTAGTTATTCCAAAACATATATATGAAACTGCAACTACTCTTAAATATCTACTTCCCTGCTCTATTACTGCTATTTCAGGGGTAAATATCTTCATGATTGCAGAAGGACATATTAAAAGCACCAAAGTAAATATAACACTCAAGCTTATAGCTAATTTTAATACCATTGCTGCTATTTTCCTCAGGTTTTTTAAATCCCTCTTTCCAAAATACTGACTGCATAGAACTCCTGCTCCACACCCTAAACCAGATACAAGTATAGAAAAAAGAAAAAATACCTGCCCTGCCAGACTTGAAGCTGACAACACAGTTTCTCCAAGACTTCCTAACATAAGCGTATCCATCATATTAACACTATATGAAATTATATTTTGAAATGCAATAGGCATAGTTATTGCCAAAAGATTTCTATAAAAAGCTCTGTCCAATATTACTCTCCCCCAATAAATTTTTTATTACTATTTAAAATAAATAAAGCCTCCTGCTCTTCCTGAATTTTCTTTATCCCTTCTGAAAGATTGAAATCTTTTATCTCTAAATGTACAATATTCATTTGTTATTATTTTCGATTTCTCTACTCCATTTACTATTAAATTAAGATAATTAAATTTCTGATTATCAAAATATAACTTTCCATTTTTTTCCATAAAACTTTCAGTCACTATATCAAATGAAAATTTTTCTGAAAACAGGTCTTTAAATTCCTGTCCAACCTCATAATTCTCCTGTCCAATACCTATACCAAAGGCAAAATAAACATTTTTTCTATCTGTTCCATAGTTTTTTTCCATCAATTTTATAGCTTCCAGAGTTATCTCTTGTAAAGTTCCTCTCCAACCAGAGTGTACCAGACCTATTACTTCCTTTAGAGGATCATAAATATATACAGGAAGACAGTCAGCATATTTAGTAAATATCACTACATCTTTTCTATTTGTTATAAACCCATCTGTATTTTCAAAGTATACCTTATCTATTTCTTTTATTACTTGTATATTTTTACTGTGAGTTTGATATCCAGATATAAGATTTCTATCTCCAAGTTCAAAATCTTTTATAAGTTCTTCACGTGTTTTCTGTTTTGCATTTCCATAAGATATATCTGTAAATATGGTTCCTACCCCCATATTTTCAAATTCTTTTATTATTAAATGATTCCCTCTATCTTCAAACATATTTACCTCTTTCTATATAAGATTTTTCTTCACTTCCAAAACTTTTTTCAAATTTTCAGTTAGTTTTTCAAATCCATAAAAGTCCAATGATTGAACCCCGTCAGAAACTGCACATTCTGGATTTTCATGTACTTCAACCATTGCTCCATCTGCCCCAGCTATTACCCCTGCCAGCGTCACAGGTTCTACAAGACTTCTCCTTCCAGTTCCATGACTTGCATCTATTATTATCGGAAGATGTGATTTTTCCTTTATTAAAGGAACTGCATTTATATCCACTGTATTTCTTGTTATCGTTTCAAAAGTTCTGATTCCTCTTTCACATAATATTATTTTTGTATTTCCATATGCCACTATATATTCTGCTGCCATAAGAAAATCTCTCATTGTAGCACTGAGTCCTCTTTTTAAAAGTATTGGTTTATTGCATTTACCCAACATTTTAAGCAGGCTGAAATTCTGCATATTTCTTGCTCCAACTTGAAGTATGTCAGCATATTCAGATATAAGAGGTATATCCTGAGTATCCATAACCTCAGTTACAACAAGAAGATTATACTTATCTGCTGCTTCTCTCATATATTTAAGTCCCTCTTCTCCTAAACCTTGAAAATCATATGGCGATGTTCTTGGTTTAAAAGCTCCACCTCTCAGTACTTGAGCTCCAGATTTTTTTACTTTTTCAGCTATTTCAAATATAGATTTTCTACTTTCTACAGCACAAGGTCCTGCCATAAGCATGAAGTTTCCTCCACCTATTTTCCTTCCTTTTATGTCTATAACAGTATCTTCTTTTTGAAATTCTCTACTTACAAATTTATAACTTTTACCAATAGGAACCATTTCATCTACCCCATCAAAAGATAAAAGCACATCTAGATCCACATTTTTTTTATTTCCAATTATACCTATTTTCATAATATCTTCATCTTCAGTTATTATGATTCCTAATCCATTTCTTTTTAAAAATTCTATTATCTTTTCTTTTTCCTGTTCTCCAATATTTTTTTTAGTTTTTATATACATAATTACCTTCCAGTTAAATAGTTTAGACATTCACTTAGCTAAAATCCAAGTTTTTTCTTTTTAGGCTGAGGAAGATTTTTTAGTGGCATAACATAAGTCACTCCAGGATTCAAATCTATCCTCATTCTCACACAGTCCTTATTTTTAGAGAAAAACTGTCTTATCTTAGTTCTTATTACAGCCTCTCCATCTAAAAATTTTGAACCATATCCATGTATTACTTTTATTTCTTTTCTTTCGCCTTTTTTGTATAAAGCATTATATTTAGTTATAAAAACCCTTAAAGCATCATCAAAATTCATTTGATGAAGATCAATTTCATTATACATTTCAGCAGTATCTCCTAAATTTTTTTTACAAAAAAGCCTGTCAAAAACTTTAGCCTTATTTAATAGAATAACATAATTTACAAAAAAATAAAAGAGATATGTCATACTATAAGAATATCTCTTTTAACTTTATTTAAAATAATACTTTTTAACCATTTACTGAATTTTAATAACAAAAAATCCTTTTTATATTTAAAAATTATTCTTTCATTTAAGATTTTATCCCTATGAAAAATAAAAACATATAACAATCCTTATATATTTTTGATATAATAATAGTATTAAAAATTTAATATTAATATAGAACTTCTGATTCATAAGGAGGAAATCATGAAAGATTTGGATAAAAAGTGTAAAATCGCTGTTGTTCAGGCTGCTCCAATAATGTTTGATAAAGAACTTTGTACTAAAAAAGCAATCAAATTGATTCAGGAAGCTGCTGAAAAACACAGTGAATTAATTGTATTTCCCGAATTGTTTATTCCTGGATATCCATATGGAATGACATTTGGTTTTACTGTTGGAAGTCGTAATGCTGATGGTCGTAAAGACTGGAAAATGTATTATGATAATTCTATTTTAGTTCCTGGTGAAGAAACAAAACTTATAGGAGAAGCTGCAAAAAAAGCTAATGCTTATGTCAGCATTGGAGTTTCTGAACGTGATCCTCTTACAGCTACACTTTATAATACAAATCTATTTTTTTCACCTGATGGAGAATTAGTTGCTGTTCATAGAAAATTAAAACCTACTGGTGCTGAACGTGTTGTCTGGGGAGATGCAGATAAAGATTATTTCCCTGTAGTTGAAACTCCTTGGGGAGTAATGGGAAGTCTTATTTGCTGGGAAAGTTATATGCCTCTGGCTAGAGTTGCATTATATCAAAAAGGTATCACTATATATATTTCTCCAAATACCAATGATAATGAAGAATGGCAGGCAACTATTCGTCATATAGCTATTGAGGGACATTGCTATTTCATAAATTGTGATATGTATTTTACAAAGGAAATGTATCCTGATAATTTACACTGCCCTGAAGAAATTGCTAAACTTTCTGATATTGTATGTCGTGGAGGAAGCTGTATAATAGACCCATATGGACATTATGAAACTAATCCTGTTTGGGACAAAGAAGAAATTATTTATGCTGAACTGGATATGGAAAAAGTTCCTATGAGCCGTATGGAATTTGATGCTTGTGGACATTATTCCAGACCTGATGTTCTTGAACTAAAAGTTAAAGAATGATTTTTTTAGTCAATAAAATATATTGTAAAATTTAAAAAGACCTTGAGTTATTTTAAATGTAATCACCTTATCAGCTTACTTAATATTAGGTATATACATATATTTCAAGGTCTTTTTATTTATTAGTTTAATTGCAGACTATTTCAACTCTTATTTTTAGTACCAAAATTAGGAATCTCATTATAAATAAGTTAATGAATATTTTTTCTATTATTCTTTTTTAACATCTGTTGTCTTAACTGTTTTCCATTGACTTTCAAATAAAATTAATATATCATTTGATTAAAGATATTACAATAAAATATTTATTTTTGGTTCTAGTATTACTAGATTAAAAGGGAAACAGGTTTAAATCCTGTACGGTCCCGCCACTGTAATGAGGATGAAAGCAAATTACCACTGAATATAATATTTGGGAAGGTATGTGAGTAAAATGATTCTAAGTCAGGAAACCTGCCATAAATAATATTGATTATACAGCTCACGAGGATTGGGAAGTATAAAAGAATAAAAACTTTTATGCTTCTCTTATTATTAAGAGAAGTTTTTTATTTTGGCTTGCTCTAGTATTAGGGAGGATAATGATGGTCTTAAAAGAATTAAAAGAAATATTTGAAGAAAAGCTTACAAAAGGAGAATGGGAAAATAATGTTCTTCTTAATCTGGAACTATCTCAATATTCAAAATATCATATTCCTATTGAAATTATTATAAGAGGAAAAGACAGCAAAGGAAATAATTTATACATAATGGGAAATAAAAATGAATTTGGATTTCCTAACTTTTTTCCTGAAGAAACTATTAAAGTGTATGATCATATACCTACTCTTTTAGAACTATATTATGATCTTTTTATTAATAAAAATTCATCTTTAAAATTAGAAACTCTATTATTCTTATCTATTGATTACAATAAATATTTTAACTTGGGAAATGCAACTTCTATTGAAAGCATAAAAAAAGTTTTTTCTTTTGATGATACTATTCTAATTTGTAATTAATGCTCTTCATACTATCAACACTTTATTTTTAGATATATTTAATATAATAATATAAAATAATATTTATTTCTAAAGTTATCTTTATACTTATGATGAAAAATATTATTAATTTAAAATAGCCCTATTAAGGGCTACTTTAAGTTTAAACTACACAGAATTAAATATTATATATTTACCAGAAGAAAAGTCTATCTAAAAAGAAAATCAACAAAATTCTATATAAGTTCTATTAAATATTTAGTTTCCCACCAATAATATCTTAATTGGCGAATAAGAAAATTATTAGTGGGAAAATTTGGCATATATCGCACTACCGGGGGGGCAATGCAATTAAGAATCTCTTCTTGATATAATTATATAATATAAATATTTTTTATGCAATAATATATTAAATAAATAATTATATAAGTTTTAGACTTTAAAAATTGACTTAATAAATATAATTTTATAAAAATATACAAAAAAATAAGATTTAAAATAAAATAACTAAATGTGTTATATTTATAAAAGTCACTATATTAGTGTAAAAAATGAAAAAATAGATTTAAAAAAGAAATTTTAAACCTTTAAAACATATATAATAATAAACTATATATATTCTTGAATTTATTTTATTTATGTTATATACTTATAGTAAGAAAAGAAAAGCCCTAGTGGTAACTACAAATTTTTAATATGAGCAAGGTTTTAAACCTTGCTTGCAAAGATCATAATTGGTATATCTGCCTTAAAATATTGTATCTATTTAAATTAATAAAAGGCAACAATGAAGTTGATTTTTATTATAACCATAAAAAAGAACAGCAACGAGGCTGTTCTTTTTTATATATTTCTAATAAAATTTAAATCATGTATATTATTTTTTGTCAATCTTTTACTTTTAAAAAAGTACATATTTCAATTAATTTTTCAACATTTTCATTTATATTTATTTTTTAATTATTTTCATTTTAATTCATTTACTAATTTTTCTAGTATTTTTTTTGTTTCTTCTGAATCTACATCTTGTTTTTTTATTGCTGTTCCATCTAGAATATTTGCATCAGTACATACTTTTTTCAAATCCTTTACTGTATTAGTAAGTCCTCCTCCTCCATGCATACATATAGGAAGTATTATTTTTTCTTTAAAATCATATTTTTCTAGAAAACTAAACACAGGCATTGGTAATGTTCCCCACCAGTTAGGAAATACTAACACTATTTTTTTATATTCTGAAATATTTTCTAATTCTCTTTTCAACTGAGGTCTTTCTTTTTTTAACTTCTCCATACCTGCTTGAGCCACACATGTAATATATTTATTTGGATATTTTTTTACTGCTTCTATTTGGAATATATCAGCATTTAATTCATTTTTTATTCTTTCAGCTATTATTTTTGAAGTTCCACTCCAAGTAAAGTAAACAACTAACAATTTATTTTCCATGGTTATCCCCTCCATTTCAAAATACAAAATCAACTAATACACATTCTATCTTAAGCTTATATTATAATATATAAAAAATATTGTCAAATTATATAAAATAAAACAGAACTTAAAATAATTATAAGAGTTTTTTCTCTCTATTTTAAGTTCTGTTTATTTCTCATTACATATTTTTATTATTTTTATACTATTGTCATATATTAAACTACTATTTTATTATTATTCTTATATTTCTGGAACAAATAATCCAGTCTGAGAATTTCTATATTGTATAACAGCTCTTGAATCTTTTGCTAAATCATCAAGTTTCCCTTCTCTTTTCATTAATAGAAGAATTTGAATATCCTTAAATTCTGTCATCATATTGTAATCTCCTGAACTATCTCCTGCTACTAATATAGGATCCTTTCCTTTATGCTTAGGTTTTATAAATTTATTTATTGCTTCTACTTTTCCTTTTGTCTGAGTTTGGGGATAGTCTTTCTTATATTCTGTAATAAATTTTCCATCTTTCATTTCCAATTTCATTCCAAAAACATTTTCTGCTGGCAGATTATATCCATATGATGGATCAGCAGCAAAAACTTCTACCACTTCTTCTAATGATGCTGATACTACATATACTTCTATTCCATTATCTCTCAAAGTATGAAATAAATTTGCTGTTTCAGGTTGTGTTCTTAATCCACTTTTATACATATTACTTACTTTTCCAGCTTTTCCTTTAAGAATATCACTTGATTCTAAAACATATTTGTCAAGTTTGTTTCCAATTCCAAAATCATTTGCCTCTTTTGCTAATTCTTTCACCTCTGCTGGAGTCATTCCAGTAAACAGATAAAGTACCCATGGATAAGCTATATCATGAGAAAAAGTTCCCCCAATAGCTTCATAAAGAAATGCTAATTTACCTCTAAAATCTTTGAACTCCTCTGTTTTATGAATCTCTTCAAGAGTCATTTTTTTATTTTTTATATAATTTTCATAAAGAAAAGTATAATCTTTATCTAAGTCTTCTCCTATTTTTTCTATATTTATATTTTGTCCATCAACATTCTTAAATTCATCTGCAAAATTATCCATAGGAATATCTTTTCTTATAGCTTTTTTAAATTCTGCTGGAGTCATTTTAAATTTTAAATTATCTATTTGATATCTAAATAGATTTTCTTGGGTATCTTGATATATAGATGTATAATCCCAGTCAAAAACTACATAATTTCCTTTACCTCTATTATTTTCTATTAACTTTTCTAATTTTTCTCTATTTACAGGATTCCATCTTCCATTTTCTAACAGCCCTCCTGCAAAAATTGTAGTAACTAAAAATTGAAATATCATTATTCCTTTGATTATTTTCTTTATAGTTTTATTCATAGAATTCTCCTTATTTTAAAAGTAAAATATTCATGATGGAGTAATTTTAATATACCTTGTCCATTCTATTTTCCATAGTAAATTTTCAACAATAACTTTATATAATCTTCATCAGTTAAACTATTAGGATTATATGTAGTACATATATCTTTTTTTATATCTGCTAATATTTCTGGTATTAATTTTTTATACTCTTCAAAATTTATTCCAAATTCCTCAAGGGATTTCTCTATTTTCATTTTTTCTTTTAAAATTTCAATAAATATTTTGAGGGATTTTTTTCCTTCTTCTTTGTTAGAAGCAGGAAATCCTAGATTTTTAGCAATTGAAGCATATCTTCCATCAGCATTACTATTTACTTCTATTATATAAGGAAGAAGAATAGCATTTGCTCTTCCATGAGGTATATGAAATTTAGCTCCTATACTATGAGCAATACTATGATTTATTCCTAATGATGAATTATTAAATGCTATCCCTGCCATGCAAGAGGCATATTGTACCTTTTCTCTAGGTTCTATAACCTCTCTGTCATTGTAGTGTTCCAGTAGATTCTCAAATATAATTTTTATAGCTTCCAATGCCATAGAATCTGTAAATGAATTAGAAATTTTTGATACATATGCTTCCAGTGCATGTGTTAATACATCCATACCTGTATCAGCTACTACTTTTTTAGGCAGAGTTTTCATAAACTCTGGGTTTAATATAGCTATATCAGGAAGCATTTTATCATTTGCCAGTGCTATTTTACTGTTATTATCAGTTATAACACTATAAGAAGTTACTTCTGAACCTGTCCCACTTGTAGTTGGTACAGCAATAAATATCCTATCCTTTTTCTTTCCTAAAAGGTTAAATATTTTATCACCAAAATATAGTATCGCTTTACAAGCATCTATTGGAGAACCTCCACCTAAAGCTATTACACATTCTGGTTCAAAAGTTACTAAATCTGCTATTCCTTTTTGAACTATATCAACAGTTGGATTTGGAAGCACCTTGCTGAATATTTTTATTTTACAGTCGGAATTTAAATTATCTATAATTTTATCAGTGAGTTTCAGCTGTACCATCATCTCATCTGTTACTATAAAATATTTTTTATAAGGAAGATTTTTTAAAAAAGAAAGAGAATCTTCTCCAAATTTAATTTCTGGTTTTATTCCAAAAGCTTTCATTTTCCCCTCCTATTTTCCTTCCTGCCAGTTTGCTGGATAAACTACATATAAAAATTTTGCATATTCAGGAGCACTAAACTGTATTTTTGAGTTTTTAGGTATCAATATTACATCACCCTTTTCTCCTGATATTGTTCGTCCATCTATTACTATATCCAATTTCCCCTCTATTATATAATCTATCTCATCATAAGTAAGAGTCCAGTCAAATGTAGTTTTTATCATTTCCATCAGTCCAGCACCTATTCTTGGTCCTTCTTCTAAAGTAAACAAATCTGTAGTATATACCTCATCTTTTGGATTTCCTGTATCCATTCTGTCTCTTTTTACCATCTTGTTTAATTTAACTACACCTATACCACTCTTATCCATAAATTTATATTCTGGAGTATTTTTATTCCCCATCTCAGCTTCTATAACTTTTTTTATTAGTTCTTCTAATAAAGTTTGATTTATTTCCATATTTTCACCTGCTTATCTTATTTTTTCTCTTCAGAAACCTTTCCAAACATTATCATTGCCAATATTACAGCCGAGATACCTCCAACAAGTTTTCCTACTACCATTGGAAATATCATTGTTTTATCTACACCAGCTATAAATCCTAAATGATCTCCAAATACAAATGCTCCACTTACTGCAAATGCCACATTTAAAATTTTTCCTCTATTATCCATTTCTTTCAATAGTCCAAACATAGGAATATTATTAGCAAGAGTAGCTATCATTCCTGCTGCTGCTTTATCATTCATTCCAAGCAATCCACCTAGTTTTAAAAGAGGCTTACTAAATACTTTTGTAATAAAGTAAACTAATGGAAATGCTCCTGCTAAAGTTATTGCAATAGCTCCTATTGTAGCTATTCCTTCTGATATAGGTGCCATTCCTGGAATAACTACTATCCCTGTCAGTGTTTCAATTATTATTGCTGCCAGTCCAATAGTTATAACAATAACAACTCCCTGTCCAAATATAGTAAATCCTTTTGTCATTTTCTCTGGTATTTTCCACAGACCTAAAGAAATAAGAACAGCAACAATAATTATAGGCACAAGATTAGCAAGTACCATAGAAAGACTATATCCTGCTGCAAGTCCTCCAGCCAAACATCCAAGAGGTATTGTTATAATTCCTGCCAAAACTCCCTTAGCTAAAAATTCTCTATCTTTTTCTTCTATAATTCCTAAAGCTACAGGAATTGTAAACACTATTGTTGCTCCCATCATTGACCCAAGAATAAGTCCTGCGAATTTTCCAGCTGCCTCTGTTTCTGCCAGCTGCATAGCCAGAGGATATCCCCCCATATCACAAGCAAGAAGAGTAGTTGCAAACATTGCTGGGTCAGCTCCAAGCATTTTATATACTGGTGAAACTATTGGTCTTAAAATATTTGCCAGTACTGGGGCAAGAGAAACTACCCCTACCATTGCAAGAGCCAATGAACCCATAGCCATAAATCCTTCTTCAAACTGTTTTCCATATCCAAATTTATTTCCCAGACATCTGTCTATTGCTCCAATTACCATAAATAAAACCATTATATAGATGATTATTTCATTGATCCCCATTATTTAACCACTCCTTCAATTTTTTTTAAAATCAGCTCTGCTAATTTTTTATCATATATATTGAAATCTTTCTCTAAAACTCTTATTATCATATCTTTTAAATTCTCTGCTGATTGTTTTTCACAACACTTTTTTTCTTCACACAATTCTGTTTCTCCATAGATTAATGTAATCATCTTTTCCTTGAAATAATCCTTCACTCCTGGAGATAAGATCATATCCTTATCAACATACAGTTTATTTCCATTTAAATATTGTGTTACATTATTAGGAGTTATTAATTTTTTTGCCATCTCCTATTCACCTTCTCCTTCATCTATTATTCCAATTATTGCAGCATCAATAGGAGCTTCTTCAAAAGTCATAATTTTTCTTGCTGAACTTCCTTTTGTTATAAGAACTTTATCTCCTATTCCAGCTCCTACTCCATCACAAGCTACTATAGATATCCCTGTCTGAAGTTCTACTATCATAAATTTCAGTCCACTCAAATTATCTGCTTTCCTTGTAGCCCATACATTTCCAATAACTTTTCCTATTATCATATTTTCACCTTTTTGTTATTTTGATATTGTTCATAGCTGCATATTCTTTTGCCAACTCTGTAACCACAGTAGATGTTGATACCTCTATATACTCCTCATTTCTGCTGATACTATTTTTCAAAGTTCTCAGATCAAGTACTTTTCCATTGTAACACTCTTTCTTCCCTATAAGATATTCTCTGATTTCTATTCTTTTCAAAATTTTTATTCCATATGTTTCTATTATTTTTTCATATTCTTCATATTTTTCTTGAAGTTTAGATGGAATAAGAGAAAAATTTCTCCATTCTATTCCCTCTTTTACCAATATTATTCTTTTGCCTTCCAATATATTATACAAAAGTTTTTTGCCAATATCAGTTGAATATGTTCCCTGACTTATTTCAGTCAGTTCCTTTATACTTAATTCAGATATCACTATTTCATCTGCTGTTTCTTCTATTTTAAATATTTCTTCAAGATTATTTTTTAATATGATATCTTTTCCTAAAAATCCAATAGTTTTTTTCAAATTTACTTCATTTTTTATTCCTGATTTCAAATAATACTTCTCTATCTCTCTTTTGATTATCTCTATTAATTCATGTTCATTCATAAATAACTCCATATGAATCTTTTTCTAAAAGACAAGCATTGGCTTCATCATAATCTATATGCATACTGAATTTCGATTTATTTGTGACTCTTATTACAACATCTTCAAATATTAAAGGTCTTTTAGAAAATACTTTCACTTTTACTAACTGCTTATCTTTCACATTCATTCTCTCAGCATCTTCTGGTGTCATATGAATATGATTTTTAGCTACTATTACTCCTTCTATTAGATTTAATATTTTCTCTTGGTTAGTTACCAAGATTCCTGGAGTTTCATTAGTATCTCCAGATAATCTTAACATTCCTTTTATCCCCAAAATTTTTGCATCTGTCATAGATATCTCTACTTGAGTTTTTTCTCTTACAGGTCCTAAAATAACTACCCCTTCTATCATTCCTTTAGGTCCTATCAATCTTACTCTTTCTTTACAAGCAAATTGTCCTGGTTGAGAAAGTTCCTTTACTGCTGTAAACTTATAATCCTTTCCAAAAAGAAATTCTGCATCTTTTTCTGATAAATGAATGTGCCTTCCAGAAGCTTCTATGGGGATTCTTTTTTTCTCATAATTTTCCAGCTGCTTTTTTACAAGTTCAACTATTCTATCTATCTCCATATTCACCCTTTTCTCCTTTTAACATCATTACATATATTATGCTACTGAGTCTATTCAATGCTTTTAAAATTTCTTTTTTTGTAACTATTCCCTTTTCATTCAAAAAAGCAGTAACTCCTGCTATTTCAATCTCTCTTGAACTACTTCTCATCTCATTCAGTTTTAAAACCAACATACTGTTTTTCACTGAAATATCAAACATATGTCCAATTTCAAAGAATTTTTTAGGATTATGAGATATCTCCTTTATTTTGTCTAAAGTTTCTCCTAATACTTTTATTTCTTCTAATTCTGTATCCAAAACTTCTGACAATACTATTTTTTTTATAAAAATACTTACGCTCTCCATATCTTTATTAAGTTTTTCATTTCCATAGTTTTCAAACTCTTTTTGCAGTACTAGCCACTTAGCTTGCAGACTATCAAGCTTTCCTCTGAATATTATTCTTTCATCATTCTTTTTTACAAGTATATTTCCAGATATTTGAGTCATATGTTCTGGTTTTGCAAAATAACTTTCTCCAGCAAGTCCGATATATTTAGGAGTTATTGCTTTTTCTATAACTCTTTCCACTACTTTTTCCTGCATTGCAGTTTTTTCTTCAGTAGTTCCTTCCTTCACTAACTCTATTCCTTTGTCTGCAAGAAATTGTCTGGCAGATGGAGTCATTATAGTTCCATTTTCAACTATATACTTTTTAAACTCTTTTTTTCTATATAGATTTTTTAGTTTATCTTCAGTCAAAACCATAATTACACCTCTCTACCCTTTAGCAATTTCAGAAAGAACTTTTTTCACTAACTCCTCTATATTCATTTCTTCTAAAGAATCACATGAGCTGCAGTTCTCTTTTTCTCTAAAATCTTCAAGTTCTTTTACTCCCCAGCCTACTTTTCTTATATTCAAAAGATTCATAGGCGTCACATTATCAGAAGTTGAACTTCCTCCTATAGCTCCACAACCCAAAGTCAGAGCAGGAGCTAGATTTGTACTTCCACCTATTCCTCCCAATGATCCTGGAGTATTAATCAGAAGTCTTGATACTGGTTTTTTCAATGCAAATTCTTTTACAAGCTCTTTATTTTCTGTATGAATAATCATTGTATGACCTTTTCCTTCATTCATTAGAAGTTCTATAGCTCTTTCGCAAGCTTTCTCCCAATTCTCAGCTGTATAGAATGCAAGTATTGTAGTTAATTTTTCTCTTGAGTATGGATTATTCTTTGATACAGTTGATTGTTCAGAAAGTAATACTCTTGTTTCTGCTGGTATTTCAATATCTGCCATTTTTGCAAGTGTCTGAGCATCTTTTCCTACTATCTGAGGATTCATTGTCCCATTTGCTCTCAATATAAATTTACCAAGTTTTTCTGACTGTTCTTCTGTTAGAAAATACCCCCCTTGTTTTTTAAATTCATTTATTACTTCCTGTTTATTTGAAGGTTCTACTATAATAGATTGTTCAGAAGCACATATAACTCCATTATCAAAAGTTTTACTATCCATTATCCTTTTTACTGCTTTTTTTACATCAGCAGTTTTTTCTATATATGCTGGTCCATTTCCTGGTCCCACTCCTATAGCTGGAGTTCCTGAACTATATGCTGCTCTTACCATTGCTTCTCCACCAGTAGCTAGAATCAATGCTGTATCTTTGTGTTTCATAAGTTCGGCTGTTGCCTCCATTGTAGGAATCTCTATTACTCCTATCAGTCCTTCTGGGGCTCCTGCTCCATAAGCTGCCCTTTTTAAAATTTCAACTGTTTCAATAATACATTTTTTTGCATTAGGATGTGGACTTATAATTATTCCATTTCCTGCTTTTAAAGATATCAATGTTTTATATATTACTGTAGATGTTGGATTAGTTGAGGGAATAAGTCCAGCTACTACTCCCACTGGAACAGCTACATCCATAACAGAATCTTTTTCACCAAGTATTCCAATAGTTTTCATTCCCTTTATAGATTCATAAACAATTTCAGCAGCAAATTTATTCTTGATTACTTTATCCTGCCATTTTCCAAAACCAGTTTCTTCATTAGCCATTTTAGCAAGTTTTTCAGCATATTTTCTCACTTCCATAGACATAGCTTCTACTACTTTGTCTACCTGTTCCTGAGTAAATTCTGCATATATAGCCTGAGCAGTTTTTGCTGCCTTTAACAAATCTCTTACCTGTTGAATTGATAATAAATCTTTATCCATATGTATCTCCTTCTATATCAAATAAACTTAATTATATTCTTGTCTGGATTATTAATTAGAGATTTCTCTCTATATCTTATTTTTTTATCAATGGAATTTACTGCTTCTGTTACTGAGCTAGTATCTCCTGTGATAACAAAATAGCTCTTCCCTGCTATTCCACTTCCTAGTATAAGTTTCAAAGTTTCTACTGTATTGCCTTTTAAAATCATGTCTAGTGCTTTTACACTTTCTGATATTGTAAAAAATTCTATTATTCCAATAGAACTTCCTAATTCTTTTTTATTCCTTTTTTCTAATATTTCTATTACTTTATTAGAAACACCAGAAATAATCTCAAATTTTGCCTCTCCAGTAACTTCTTGAAAAGCACTCTTTACATCTTCATTATCACCATAAATAATAAAATAATATTTACCTGGGCATGTTACTCCAGCTTTATATACAACTACATCTGCCTTTTTTAAAACTATATCCAGATTTTTTAATCCTTCTGGTATATTATTAAATTCTGCTATCCCTATTGTTTTCATAGAACCTCTTTTTAATACAAGAGGCTGACTGTTTCAGCCAGCCTCCTATTAGAATTATTTAGAAGACTTTGGTAAAATAATTTCAACTTCTGAGTGAGGTCTTGGTATTACATGAACAGAAATTAATTCTCCAATTCTGTCAGCTGCTGCTGCTCCTGCATCAGTAGCTGCCTTTACTGCTCCTACATCTCCTCTTACAAGGACACTCACAAGTCCTCCTCCTACCATTTCTTTTCCTACTAGTGTTACATTTGCTGCTTTCACCATTGCATCTGCTGCTTCAATTGCTGCTACTAAACCTCTAGTTTCTATCATTCCTAATGCATTTAATGTTGCCATTTAAATCAACTCCTTATTTTCTTTTAGATTTATTTTCTTTTATAATTGGTTTTTCTGTTAAAGTATCAACTGATTTTTCAATTATTTCTGTTTCTTCAGTTCCTATTTCCTCTTTTATTTCCATCATTTCTTTTTCTAACTCTTTTTCTTCTATAACTTCTGTTATTTCTTCAGTAATATTTTCAGCAACAATTATGCTGTTTTCTTCTATCATTTTAGAAACCATTTCATCTGGTCTTGCTATTACATGGCTGCTGACAAAAACTCCTAATCTTTTAGCTGCTTCTGCTCCTGCTTCTACTGCAACTTTTATAGCTCCAACATCTCCACTTAGTTCAACAGTAACAATCCCACCTTTTACAATATGTCTATTTACTATTTCCACTTCAGCTGTTTTCAAAGCTGTATCTGCTGCTTCAATAGCTCCTACCAGTCCAATAGTTTCTATCATTCCTAAAGCCTTCATATTTTACTCCTTAGTATTTTGTAGGATTTTGAGCCACAAATTTTACTGCATCAGCAAAAGCTTCACAAGCTGCCTTACAAGCTGACTGACTTCCAGTAAGAAGTCCTCCACCAAAGTTTGTTTCAGAAGGTGGTCCAAAGAAAGCTGTAAGTGTAACATCTGCTGCTTTTAATGCTGCATCTAGTGCATACATGGCTTCAATGGGTGGAGCTATTAAATAGGCCAGCGCTTCTCCTTCCTCCACACCAGCTGTTTTAGAAAGATAACTTCCTGTTCTTGATACACAGTGGGCATAATATGCAATTGAATCATCTTCATTTGCACTATAGAAACATGCTTCATTTTCTATAAAATCCACTATTGCATTCAAACCACTTCTTACTTCTGCTGGTGTAGGTCCAGCTATTATTCCAATTACTTCTCCAGCTAATTTTGTATTAGCATTTGCTGCTCCACCATAAAAAGATTTTCCATATACCACAGTTACTTCAGCCATTTTTGTAGCCTGATCCAGTGCTGTATATGTAACATCATCACAATCTGCTGTTACTATCCCAATACTTTTGTATCCTGCTGGTAAATTTAATTCTTCTGCCATTTTGTCATCTACATTAGGAATAAGTTTTACTCCTAATACATTTGGTTTTAAAGGATCATTAATCATTTTTCCCTCCACAAATTAAAGTTTTAAGTCTTGTCCACTTGCTTTAGCATCTAATATTTTTTTGATTATATGAGCTATATGCGCCCCAGCTTCAGAAGCTGGAGTTCCATTTTTATGAATATTTGAAACTACTGTTCTTTTAGATTCTGGAATACCTACATATCCTTTATATGTAATATAGGCACTCATACTTTCTGAAGTTGCCAATCCAGGTCTTTCCCCAATGAGTACACAAGTTACTTCTGCATCTAATATCTCTGATACTTCGTCAGCCGCCCCTACTCTTCCATATTTTAGAAAGAATGGTGTTCCTGCTTCTATTCCATAAGATTTTAATCCATTGATTATAGCTGGAAGTGTATCTTCTACATTTGCTTCAATAGCTGTAGAACTAAGTCCATCAGATACAAATATTTCTACTTTTGGAGATTTTTTAGCTTTCTCTTTAAGAATAGCTATTGATTCTTCACTCAATCTTCTTCCCAAGTCTGGTCTTGTCATATATTCATCTTTTGAATGACATTTAGTTTGTATTGTAAAAAGGTTATTTGCATTCAGAAATTCTTCTGAAACATCTGTATATACAGCATCTACTGCTGAAGCATGGTCTGCTCTGAATCTCAGCATAGTATTTGTTGTATATCTAGTTCCTGCCCTTGATATTCCTATTCTAGCTGGAGTTTTCTTTTTATATTTCATCAATTCAGCTTTATTTGCAGGATTTTTTAGTTCAATTACATCTCTAAGATCTATTTTAGTAATATCTTGAAGATCACTTTCTGTTTGTTCTGCTTCTTTTTCTCTAACTTTATTCTCAGTTCCCATCTCTTTCAGAACCTGTGAAATTATTTCCTTTAAATCTTTTTCAGAAACCATTTTATCCTCCTACTTTAAAAATATTGATGCATCTCCTGCTATTTCTGTAAGTTTTCCATTTTTTCTTATTCCCATTTTTTCCAACCATTCATCAAACTCTTTTATTGGTTTTACTCCCAATGTTTCTCTTAAAGTTTGAATGTCATGATATCCTGTACATTGGTAGTTAAGCATAATATCATCCCCTGCTGGAACTCCAATGAAATAGTTACATCCTGCTGCTGTCAATAAAACTGACAAGCATTCAATATCATTTTGATCTGCCTTCATGTGATTTGTATAGCAAACATCAACTCCCATTGGTATTCCATGCAGTTTTCCCATAAAATGATCTTCAAGTCCTGCTCTTATTACCTGCTTACTATCATACAGATATTCTGGACCTATGAATCCAACAACTGTATTTACCATGAATGGAGAAAACTTTTTAGCAAATCCATAACATCTTGCTTCCATAGTTACTTGGTCTACACCATGATGTCCATTTGAAGAAAGTTCAGAACCTTGCCCTGTTTCAAAATACATAACATTTGGTCCTGCTCCTGTTCCTTCTTTCAATGCAAGTAATCTAGCTTCTTCAATCATATCTCCTGTAATTCCAAATGCTTCATTTGATTTTTGTGATCCTGCTATACTTTGGAAAATTAAATCAGTTGGTGCTCCTCTTCTGATAGCCTCCATCTGTGTAGTTACATGAGCCAAAACACAAGTTTGTGTTGGTATCTGATATTTTTCTTTGATTTCATGAAACCTTTCCAAAACTCTTATTACACTGTCAACAGTGTCATCAACTGGATTAAGACCTATAACAGCATCTCCTACACCATAAGTAAGCCCTTCCAAAAGAGAAATCATTATTCCATCTGGATCGTCAGTAGTATGATTTGGCTGTAATCTTGCAGCTAATATTCCCTCTCCTCCAATTGTTGTATTACAATGAGCTGTAACTACCATTTTTCTTGCAGCCTTAATCAGATCAAGGTTTGACATAAGCTTTGCTACTGCTGCAATCATCTCAGAAGTAAGACCTCTTCTAATCCACTTGATTTCAGTATCTCCTACTTCGTCACTCAAAAGCCATTCTCTTAACTCACCAACAGTCCACTCTTTAATTTCATCATAGATTTTTAAATTTAAACCATCAATAATTATTCTTGTTACCTCATCTTCATCATAAGGTACTGCTGGATTTTCCTTTAAATCCTTCAGCTGAATGTTTGAAAGAACTTCTTTTGCTGCTACTCTTTCCTTCATTGACCTTGCTGCTATTCCAGCTAGTTCATCTCCAGACTTTTGTTCATTTGCTTTGGCCATTACATCCATCAAAGAACTGAATTTGTAATCTTGACCAAAAAGTCTTGCTTCTAATCTCATTAATATTCACCCCGCCTATTGATAACTACTTAATACTAAAGTTTTTACTATAACAGGAAGCACACTTCCGCTTCCTAATGGTCTGCCTATATCAATAAAATCTCCATCTGCTACTTTGATGCTATCTATGCAAATAATTGGAACTTTATTGCCATATTTTAGTGAAAGTGCCTGTCCAAGAGCCTTTCCTACATCATTTTCTATTACCAGTATCAATCTGTCCACATTTGTGAAAACATCATAAATTCCATCTGACAGTTCTAATATTTCTTTATATTTCATATTAGCCCTCCCTGTAAGCCCTATGGCTATTTCTTGAATTCCGTCTTCTACTTTGAACCATTCTATTTTTTTTCTTAAACTCATTTTAAAACTTTCTATTTCTCTTTCATCATTTTGATTAATTTTCAATACTGGAATATTTTTAAGTGGAAAAATATCATTTGTATATGTTATTGTACTTCCACTGATTTCTGTCGTATGAGATCCTGCTCCTACTACTGTTGCTCCTATTGTTTCTCCACTTTTTATAATATTGATACTTTTTTCTTTAAAGATCTTAAGTATTTCTTTCCCTAAAATGATACCTATGTCTCCATACTTAAATTCATCTCCAGAATATTGATTATATATAAAATCTGCCACACCACCTGAAAAATTAACAAATTTTAATTCTCCTTCTCCTCTAAAATCCTTATCAGTAATAAGATATTTATAACTATCGTCCTTAGGTAGTGCTCCTATAGAACTCAAAAGTATTTCTCCCAACTTTCTGCATAATTTTTTTATCTCTTCTTTATCAGCTCTTTTCCCTACTTTCAATGTCTGGAGTTTCATATCATCAATCAATTTTTCAAATTTTTTGAAAATATATGTTATTTCCAGTGAACTGTCCTTGAACTTTATAAGTCTTCCACCTATATCCATACAAGTAGTATCTATCACTTCTCCATTTTTGAATAAAGCTATATTAGTTGTTCCTCCACCTATATCCAAATTATAGACTGCAGTATTATTCTTCTCAGAATAATCCATAGCTCCTGCTCCTTTTCCAGCTATTACACTTTCTAAATCAGGACCTGCTGTTGCTACTACAAAATCTCCTGCCATTCCACTTAAAGCATTAAGAACCTCTTTAGCATTAGACTTTCTCGCTGTTTCACCAGTTATTATCACTGCTCCTGTTGAAACATCTTTAATAAATACTCCTGCCTTTCTGTATTCATCTTGTATTATCTGCTTAACTTTTTCAGCATCTATCTCACTCTGACTTAAAAGAGGCGTGAAATATATTTCACTTCTGTAAAATACATCTTTAGATATAATTTTTATTTGTGGAACTCTCGCTCCAGAAGCTATATTTTCCAATGTAATTCTGGTAAATACTAGCTGGGTAGTTGAAGTTCCGATATCTATTCCTACACTAACGATTTCCTCTTTCATCAACTTCCTCCTAAAAAATAAAAATAAAAAAAGCCAAAGAAAATAGGATAACCTATCTCTTTGGCCTCATTGCCTTTTTTAATACACAGCCTTGTGTATCAACTATTTTTTATTTCAAATTCTATGGTAGTTCCTTCATTAATCTTGCTTTTTAGTTCAAAATTTCCTTCCAGTTTATCAGTAACAAGCTTTTCCACTATCATTAGACCCAAACTGTTTTCTCTATATTTTTTTGCATCCATTCCAACGCCATTGTCAGAAATTGTTATTTTAGAAAAAAAAGTTTTCTTTTCTATAATGACATCAATTTTTCCTTCTACTCTATTATGAAAAGCATAGTGTATTGCATTCTGAATAAGTTCATTTATTACTAAAGCTACAGATGTTGCTTTATCTGAACTAATGATAAAGTCATCTCCTATCATATTAAACTCTATTTTTTTTGTTTTGTCAATAGTATTTTCAAAAGAATTTTTATATAATAACTGTAATATTGTTTTTATATTAAGACTATCCATTCCATTTTCAGATAGTACTTCATGTGTTACAGCTATACTTAATATCCTGCTTATTGTTTCATCTAATATTTTTTTTGTTTCATCATTTTCCACACGTCTTTTCTGTATTCTTAAAAGACTTGCAATTGTTTGAAGATTATTTTTTACTCTGTGATGAATCTCTTTTATCACCACTGATTTTAATAAAATCTCCTGTTCATTGTTCTTTTCTTTTGTTATATCTCTAATTACCATTACTATACTGTAATTATCTTCTTCCAAAGATGTAATAAAATAAGCTATTGCTAAGATTATATTTGAAATAGTGACTTCTATAGTTTTATCTGTTTTTTGATTTAAGATTTCTTGAATACTAGTTTTTGTAAGAGCTATATTCTCAAACTGTTCTCCCACAATTGATTTTGAAAATCCTAAAGAAGCATATATTTTTTCAGCTATTTTATTGATATATGTCACTATACCATCTTGATTAAATACTACTATACCATCTTTTACAAATTCTGGTATTCTACTTCTTGAAATATCTATATCTCTAATAAGCTTTGTAGCTGTAAAATTAAAAAGATCAGAATTAAACTCATGTTCTTGACTCTCTCTATATTCTACAATTATAACTCCTATAACTTCTTTAAGTTCATTGAAAACAGGCATTATATTTTGAAATACATGCTGTTCCTCCTGAGTAATAGCTTTATAGTTTTTAGAAGGTAGTCCTGTTAAAAAAGTTCGAAAAACTGCTGGTTCCTTTGATGAATGTGCCATTTCCCCATCTATATTTTTTGAGTAAAGACTGTTTGTTTCAGGTCTTGCATGATATACAACAACAGCATTATCCTTATCTTTTGTAGGACAATCTAAAAATACATCCATATTAAGTATATTACTGAGTATAGACACAGTTTCAGACACTCTTTCTATTTTTTCAATATCTGAAGCTGTCAATGTTGAACACATTTTACAATAATTTTTTATCATATCAGTATTCCACCTGTCAATATTATTATTTCAGCCAAATCAATTAAAGCTATTCTTTTCTTCATACTTATATTTCTCATTTCTTGGTAAGCCTCACTCTCAGAAATATTCTTATTTTTCATTAATATCCCTTTAGCCTTTTCTATTTTTTTTCGTTCTTCTAATTTTTGTCTTGCTCCTTCTGCTTCATCTTTAAATCTCAAAAGCCTCATATGAGTACTATAAATCATTTCCAATCTTGAAAGAAATATTTCTTCATCTATAGGTTTTATTAAATATCCCATCACAGAACTTTCTGTTGCTTCATGAATATATTCTTTGATATTATATGCTGTTAACATAATGATACAACCAGAAAACCCTTCCTCATGAAGGACTTTTGCAGTTTGAAGTCCATCCATCAAAGGCATCTTTACATCGAGCAACAAAATATCCGGCTTTTTTTCACGACATATTTTCAAAGCTTCCAACCCATCTGAAGCCTCTCCTACTACTTCATACCCATTTTCATTAAGCATCTCTGCAATATCCATTCTTGTCAATGTTTCATCTTCAGCTATTACTATTCTTACTTTCATCCCCTATACCCAACCTTTCTTTAAGCCTTATAATCTCATTTTTATCATTTAGCCCTATATAATATATTTCCTCTGCTCCTGCACATTTTAAAAAATTTTCTGCATTGCTACTCTCAAGCTGGAGGTCTTTTTTAGTTATTATCCCTATTATTCTTTTTCCTGTAAACATAGTAGAAAATTTAGGTGGAAAGAGTGTATCTTCATCTAAGGCTGATTGGACAAATGCTATTATGTCAGCATTACTTGCTGTTACTGTTAAGGCTTTATAGTAAAATTTATTTTCAATATATTCTCCTGGAGTATCAATAATATTATTTTCAAATAATATCATTTGCGTTTTTTTATAATTAATATCCATTCCATTAATTCTTTGGGCAAGAGTGGTTTTTCCACTTCCTGTTTTTCCTACCAACATCAGCTTCATAAAATATCACGACCTTGTAAGTTCAGATATAGAAAATTTTAATGTTGTTGCAAGAAAATCAATGACACTCTTTAATGAACTTTCTACACTTGACACATCTCCATTTATTACTAAAGTTCCACTAAATCTATCTAAAAATCCTATCTCTATATTTCCTGACTTTGTGGCTATGTCTGCTGCTATTATAGCTGCCTCCCCTGGAGTAATTGTAAGTATTCCTATTGCTTGTGTAGTTTCTGTATTTAATCCTATTTTTTTACAAATATCTTTATTTGGATGAGCTATCAAATGTGCTAAAGTCACTTGTTTGCCTGGAACATATTCCTGTATTACTCTATTTTTTTCCATCTTTATCTCCTTTTAATATAAAACGATTTTATTTTACACAATTTTATTATATATAAGCACATTTTTTATTTTTTATCAAATGATTTTATTCTATAAAGATTTTTATCCACTTTCAAATACTGAAATTGATTGAATTTCTTTATCAAAAAATTTTATTTAAAAATTTCTTTTGTGATATCAATTTTTTATTTTTAAATTTAAAATAAAAAAATAGAGAAAAATTATTCTCTATTTTTTCAGCTAGTTATTTATACTATATTTTTAACATTTTCAATTAATTTATATTAAAAATATATTTATATTTTTTTAATTTTTGTTCCAATGCTTTACTGTAAAATCTGCAAATCCTTTAAATGTATAATCTTCATTTTCTGGTCTTTCTGTTGATATTTTCTTGAAAAAGCATGATGGTATCTCATTTAGTTTTAAACATTTTGATATACATAAATCACACCCTTTATCATGATTGATTGGATTAAACGGACATTTATGATCTGTACAGCTACAAAATTCTTTAGCATTCATATACTTTCTCCCCCTTATTAAATTACATTTTTTAATTTAACTATCTCTTATTTTTATTATACTACATAATTTTATCAACTGTAAATTTAAAAACAGTATTACTTGCAATATAATATAATTAAATTACAAATAAATAAAAAAGTATGGCTCACAAGCATCTCTATCTATTTAACATTTCCATAAGAATTGATTCCTGTGTACAGGAAGCAATTAATCAATATTTAAAAACAATGTCCAAGAAAATAAGTCCATTACCAATCATCAGTGAACTTAATTACATCTTAATAAATTTATTTAAGTTAAAAAAAAAGAGCCTTAAACAAAGGCTCTTTCTAAACTAATTACTCAGCTGATATAGCTGAAACAGGACATCCACCTGCACAAGCTCCACAGTCAACACAAGCATCTGATATTCCGTATTTTCCATCATCAGTTGCAGCGATTGCTCCTACTGGACAAGTTCCTTCACAAGCTCCACATCCTATACAAGCATCTTTATCTATTACGTGCATTAAAAATCCCTCCTAATATTCATTTAATTTTTTAACTAATTAAATTCTATATCATTTTCTAAATCTTGTCAAGTGTAATTTAAAAAAAATGTTGTATTTTCAAACACTTATATTTTGAATGCCAAATAATTTAATGCACATTCACCCTATTTAGTTCAAGCATCATGCTCTAATAAATCATTAGCTTTTATTATAGTTGTTAATTTCCTTCCATACTCTTCTCTTATTTCAGAATAATTATTCAAATGTTTTACTAATTTTAACGAGTTTTCTCCATTAACTATAGCAGTTCTAAGTTGTTTATATGCCCCATGTCTTGCTAATGTCATTATGTAATCTTTCACTGAGTCATCTATAGTATCATATTTTTTATAATAAGTTCCTTTTCCTACTTTAATACTTCTATTCTGATCCTTTGAGAAAGACTTCATTCCAAAAAGATTATTTGCTTTTTTAGCTACATTTGAAGTCCCCCAGCCACTTTCCAATGAAGCTTGAGCTATTATCAGTGAAGTAGGTGGTACTATCATTTTATTTAAAAGTTCATCAGTATTCATATTTTTTACTTTATATTTTGCAAAAGCATTATTCAAAATATCTTTTTCTTCTTGGGTTCTTACACCTTTTTCTATTATTTTCTTTACCTGCTCTTTTTCAGTCTTTATCTCTGTTTCAATATTTTCAATTATTGGTACAAGTGTTTGTATAAATAATTTTTTTCTTTCATTACCTTGTATTGCACTAAAATCAATTCTTTTATTTAGATAAAACTGTTTATTTTTTAGTTCACTTTCATTTATTGTAGTTCCTGAAAAAGCAGTAAAAGAAAAAAGAAAAATTAATAATATAAATATTTTTTTCCTCATTTTTTCCTCCGAGTTAATAAAGTTAGCAGAAAATCCAATTGATTTTCTTAATATTGTTATATTGACCACTATCTCTGGTGATCAAATTTTTCTGCTTATCCCCATATCAGCGTCAGAATACATCTTTCAGAACATTAATTTATGAATCTTCAAAAAAGATATATTTTTTAATTAAATAACAATATATTATACCATACTAATTGAAAAAAAGATAACTTTTTTTGCTCATTTTTAGTAAAAAAATAAAAAGCTCTCTAAAGAAAGAGAGCTTTAATATTATATTTAGATTCATTTAATTGTCGCTTTTTATCCAGTTCTCTTCTCCATTTATTAATAGAGGAAGAGAAATAGTTGCATCTTCAGTTGGTGTAAGTTTAAATTCATTTTCCAATATAACATTTTTACCTGTATTATCTTTAAATTCTATAATTAATTTATGCTTTGGTCCTTTTACATATACCATAGCTTTTTTATTCACTCTAATCTTCTTAGCTTTTTCTCCATTTATAGAATATGAAACATCTATAGCTGTGTATTCTCCAACTTTTTTATTATCAATAAATACTCTGTGTTGCTTTCCACTAATAAATAATGCAGCTGCAATCCCTAAAAGGACCACTATTAATATTATCCAATTTCTTGCTATTTTCATTAGTTACCACCTGCCTGATTAGAGTTCATCTCAAGTATTCTTTTTCTCTCTGCTTCTTTTTCTTTCTCTCTTCTCCACTGATGTAGGATAAGAACTAAAGCAATTATTCCATAAGACACAAACACTCTAAAATACTCTCCTATCTGGGCTGAACCTATAAGTTCTTTCCCTGCTCTTGGAGCTAATACGAACATAGTATGAAAAAGAATTACTCCACTAAGTGCATTTGGAATACTAGCTTTAGATACAGTTGCTCCTCCTATTAAAAGAGCTGCAATAGCAAACATTCCTATCTGTTCATGACTGTTATATGTATTCATAGTTCCAATATTTTGAAGAAATATGAGTTGACCTATTCCAGCAAGAATAGTGGAAATAACAATTGCTAATATTCTTGTTCTGTCAACTGCAATACCTGATGATTTAGAAACTTCTATATCCTGACCAATTGCTCTCATATCTTGACCTAGCTTAGTTTTTCTAAACCAAACTATAAAAAAACATAAAAGCACTATAGCTAAAATAGTCAAAACAGGAATAGAGTACTGTCCTATGTTAAAAACTATTCCATCATCTAAAGCCCTTCTTATATTTTTAAGATCTATTGCATTTCTTATTCCATGTCCTCTTGAAAGAAGTATAGCTTCATTTTTTATAGGTATTACTTTTCCCATTCCATATAAAACTAAAAGCTGATATACACCATTGATAAAAAATCCAAGTATCATAGATGTAATCATTTCCCTTCCTTTTGCTCTATTTAAAACAATTCCACCTACATATCCCATAAGGGCTGCTATTGGAAGAGTTATAATAACAGCAAGAAAAAATCCCTGCAGTCCAACTATATTCCAGTCAGTGATAAATATTAAAGCTATCTGTCCTGCCATTGCTCCTAACACTATACCAAAATTTAATCCCATTCCTGCTATTATAGGTATTAAAAGAGATAATACCAAGAATAAATTACGAGATAATCTTAAAATTATTTCCTGAATAAGATACTCTATACTTAACCCTGATATAGGTATAGATAAAAGTATTATTATTACCATAAATATAGGAACTATATTATTCACTAAAAATTTTTTAATTTTATTTTCCACTTCCAGCACCTTCCTTTCTTGTCAAAGCATATAGTATCATTCCATTAGATACTATAATTCTTATTGTTTCTGACATATCTGTCTGGATTATATTATTAACAACTGAAGGAGTCATTGTCAGTATTCCTTGAAATAAAAATGTTCCAACTATAACATTAACAATAGTTACTTTATTTACAGATGCTCCTCCTATAAGGATTGCTGCTATTGCTGGAAATGCCATATAAAACGGAGCAAGATATAATTGTACAAATCCAAAACTTTGCTGATATACTACTATTCCAACTGCTGCCAGAACTGTAGACATAACAACAGATTCTACTCTTATTTTATTTATGTTAATTCCTGTAGCTTTTGCAAATTTATCATTAGTTCCAACTGCTTTCATTGCATACCCAGTTCTTGATCTAAAAAATATCCACATTCCAAAAGCCAATATAGCAAAAAATACTACTTCTCCCAATGGAAGCATATCTCCTGGCATATGAAGTACTTTATCAAGAATTTTATGCCAGTGACTTTCAACACTTATAGTTGTACGAAGTCCCTCTCCCCCATATGCCCAAATCATATCCTGGCTTTTAAAAAAGGAAGAACAAGCCACATTATACACATTACAGCAACAGATGAAAAACCTATATAAGTTGCAATCATCATTTCTCCACCTTTTACTTTATTAAGGATATGTCCATATAACCAACCAAATAAAATTGCAAAAGGTATCGATATTATTATAGCTCCTGCAAAACCTGCAAATCCACTGAGCCCCATTTCTATACTTATTACAGCTCCCAGAAGTCCTGCTTCTACTCCTAAAGGCATACCAAAATTAACCCCTGTTCCTGATTGTATCATTGGTACAAGAGATAAAACTAATATAGCATTCATTCCAAATCTTACTAAGGTATCTCCTAAAGCTGATTTTAAATTTATTCCTATAAAGGGAGAAACTATATACATAGATAAAAGAAAGAGAGTTATTATTATTCTAGGCCACCCTGCATTCTTCAGCATAGTCTTTATATTATTCATCGTTTCCCTCCTTTAATACTCCTACCATCATTTTTCCAAATTCTAATATATCTGCTGTAGGTGGTAGTATTCCCGCCACTTTTCCTTCATTTATTATTGCAATTCTATCACATACACTTCTCAATTCTTCTATTTCAGAAGAAGTTATTATTATAGTTGTTCCTTTAGTTGAATTATATTCTTTTAAAGTATCTAAAACCAATTTTTTAGCTCCTACATCTATTCCTCTTGTAGGTTCTGAAACAAACAAAACTTCTGGATCCATAGTAAAAGCTTTAGCAAGGCATACTTTCTGCTGATTTCCTCCACTTAATTCCTGAACTTTCTGCTTCTCACTCATACATCTTATTTCTAATTTTTTTATATAGTCCTGAGCATTTTCCTTCATTGCTTCTTCATCAACAAGATTAAATAAACCTCCAAATCTTTTTTTGAAGAACTTTCTTTGTATCTGCATAGCTGGATAGGCTATATTTTCTTCAATAGAACTTTCAAGAAGTAACCCTACTCCTTTTCTGTCTTCTGAAACAAAAAATATTCCTTTTTCCAATGGATTATTAGGATCATTTAATTTTATAATTTCTCCTTTAAAAGTAACTTTTCCACTTGAATCATATAATCCCATTATTCCATTTGCAATTCCTATTTTACCCTGACCAGCCATACCTCCCAGTCCTAAAATCTCGCCTTTTTTTATATCAAGATTCAATCCTTTTACCATTTCTCCAGGCATATCCACCCAAAAATTTTTCACAGAAAGAATAGTTTCCTTGTTGTCATCTAAAGTTTCTATTTTTTCTTCAGATTCTCCCATTTTTCTTCCTATCATCCATTCTGTTATCTGATTTACATTAGTATCCTTTGTACTGACAGTATTAATCAAAAGTCCATCTCTCAAAACAACTACTGTATCACATATGTCCATTATTTCATCTAGTCTATGAGTAATAAATATTATAGATATTCCCTTTTCAGATAATCTTTTCATAGTTTCAAGCAATACCTTTGCCTCTTCTTCAGTCAAAACAGCTGTAGGTTCATCTAAAACCAAAAGCTTTGTTTTTTCTCTCTCAATCTCACGAGCTATTTCTGTAAACTGCTTATGAGCTACTGGCATTTCATTAATAACAGTATCAGGATCTATCTCTATACCTAGCTGAGAAATAGCATTATTTGCTCTTTTCTCTATATTTTTTGAATCTATTCTCCTTATTCTTTCTCCAAAAAGACTTTCTAAAAAACTATTAGCAGTAGATTCTCTATTTAAAACTATATTTTCATTAGCTTTAAAACCAGGTATTAAAGAAAATTCCTGATGAACCATTCCTATTCCTACAGCAAGAGCATCAAATGGAGATTTAAAATTTGTTTCTTCTCCATTAAAAATTATTTTTCCTCCATACCCTCCTGTTTCAGAAATAACCGGCATACCAAAAATAGCCTTCATCAAAGTTGATTTTCCGGCTCCATTCTCTCCTACCAGTCCTACTATTTCACCAGGTTTAACCTCCAAATTTATATCTTTTAATACTACATTTTCTCCAAAAGACTTTGAAAGCCCCTCTATTTTCAATAATACTTTATCCACATTTTCACCCCTTGAAAATTAAAGGAGGGGGATTACCCCTCCCTTATTATTTTATTTTAAAATATTTTTCAGGAACAGTTTCATTAGTCATGTTCATGTAACCTTTTCCTAAAACATAAGTGTCTTGATATAATAAGTAGAAGTTATCTTTTTCCACTCCATTGACGTCTGTATAGTTACTTCCATTCCAACCAGCACCAGGAGTAAATTTCTTCAATGAATTCATAATAGAATCAAAGTCAGTAGCATCTACACCTTTTTCTATAACTGCTCTTGCATGTTCTCCTAAAGCAATAACAGAAATAAAGTTATATGAGTAAGCCCATGTTCCCATTCTTCCAGCTCCACCTTTTGCTACTACTGTATCTTCAACTTTCTTTAATATTTTTGGCCAGTTTCCTTTTTCATCTTCAGAGAATTTTATTCCTAAAGCTCCAGGATATCCCATTGTAGGAGATGGTAAATCTGCTTCTACAAAGTATCCACCTACTTCAGCTACTCTTTTTAATAATGGTTCAGTGTGAGCATCATTTGTTGCAAAGAATGCTGTATCTTTACCATATTTTTCCAACCAGTTAGGTACTTGTTCCAATATATACTGTTGAGCTCCTGCCACTCCAACATCACTTACTGGATCTGGAGCAGACATATCAATAAATTCCATTCCAAGATCTTTTGCAGTTTCTGCCATTATATTTCTTCTTCTTGACAATAATTCATAACTCAAATGTCTTGGGAAAGATATATGCATAAATTTTGTAGCTCCCATCTCTTTTGCAGCTTTTACAATTAAATATCCTCTTGCCACATTGTCTGGGTTAGTAACTAAATCAGCTGCATCACTTATGATCTCTGGATCTTCATGTGGAGCATTAGCTATCAATAATATATCAGGTCTTTTTTCTCTTATTCTTCTAAATGCTTCAACTGTTCCAGGAACAGCTTCTGCTACTAATATAACTTTCATTTTAGGGTCATCTGCTAATCCTACCATTTGAGAAATAGTAGTTTCCATCTCCTGCATAAAATTATCAGGATAAGTAACATGTGTAACCATTCCACCTTTATCACTTGCTCCATACATTTTCACTAACTCTTCAGCACCACGAAGACTATCTTCTGATTGAGATACAGTTCCACTTACAACTCCAATATGGTAATCTGCTTCAGCAGCAAAACTGAACAATGAAAACAAAAACATAAATAATCCAACAAAATACTTTTTCATAAGTTCCCCCTTACAATTTTATTATCTTCTTTATAATTCTATACTTAACTATATACCTACAATAAAAAAAGTACCATTATTTAAGTACAGAGGTTATAAAACTTTTTGATATTGTTAGGATTATACTCCTTTAAATAATGTATGTCAACCATTATTTTCTTTAATTAAAAAAAATATTTCATTTATTTGTTTTTTAAAAAAATACCAATCAAGATTTTAAGGTATATTTTTATATATTTATATTTGAATTAATATTTCATATTTTTTAATTTTTTTAATTTATAAATTTTTATTTTTAGATTTTTTTGTTAATTTTATATTTATTTCATTTTTACAAAAAATAAAAAAGATCTGGTACTTTATAAATATCAGATCTGATTTATAAAATTATTTACTTGTTCCTAATCTTCCATTAAAAAAAGAACTCTTCATCTCATCAGATTTATTCTTTTCTAGCTTCTTCATCATTTCAGTTTTTTCTTCAATTTTTTTAGATATATAAAATATAATATCAAAATTAGTTATTTCATGATAACTACTTTTTTCCTCTTCTTCTTTTTTTATATATGGTTTTTCATACATTTCAAATATAATATCTAAATTAGTTATTTCTTTCATTTTTCTCCCTCCAAGGTCAACCCAAAATTAAAAATATCCTTAGAATCATACCACTAATTAAAACTATAGTTTCAAACTTCAATCTATCTTCCTTATAGCTATATAGTATTAAAAATCATCAAAAATGTAAAACCATATTTCAGACACATCTTAACAAGTATAAACTTGTATCTCTTCTCATCTATAGTTTTTTATAAAATAAAAAAGGGCTCAATTTTTTATTGAACCCCTTTCATTTAAAAACTATTTTCTTATATTTCATCCCAGCCATCAATAGATGAACTCATATTATAACTTGTCACTGTCCCTTCAAAGAAATTTGCTTTTACATTTCCTTCTCCCTCTGTATCTGCAAATTTTGTAAGATGTTTATATGGATTTTTATTAAATCCATCATATATTGGCTTCAAACCAATACTTCTCAATCTCTCATTTGCCAGCCACTTTGTATATTGTTCTGTTGTTTCCTCTGTTATTCCAAGAATTTGATTTCCTATTATATGGTTAGTCCAATTTATTTCTTGTTCTACTGCTTTCCTAAACATATCATAGATTTCTTCATCATTGAAAAAATCTGGATTTTCATTTCTTATCTCTTTTAATAGATGCTGAAAAATAACAACATGAGATAGTTCATCTCTATTTATAAGTCTTATTATATCAGATGTTCCCATCATTCTATTTCTGCTTGCCAAAAGATAGAAAAAGTTAAATCCATTATAGAAATATATTGCCTCTAAAAGATAGTCAGCCACAATAACCTTAGAAAAATTTTCATCATTTGGATTTTCTAAAAATCTTTGATACATTTCAGCAATATATTTATTTCTTTCAAAAAGTATCTTATCTTCTCTCCATTTATCATATATAGAGTTTCTTATTTCTTTTGGAAGAATAGATTCTATTATATATTGATAAGATTGTGAATGTATTGCTTCTTGAAATGTCTGAATGGAAAGTATCAGATTTATTTCTGGAGCAGTTATATAATCACACACATTTGGAATATTATTAGTTTGAATACTATCAAGAAAAATTAAAAATGATAAAATTCCATCATAGGCTTCTTTCTCCTGATCTGTCAGATTTTTATAGTCATTTTTATCTTGTGTTAAATCTATTTTTTCTGGTATCCAAAAGTTTCCCATCATTGTTCTATAAAGTTGATTAGCCCATTGATACTTAACATTATTTAAATTAAATATATTTGTGCTATCTCCTTTTATTATTCTTCTTTTAGATAAAGAATCATCTCCTAGAGGATTAAAAAGTTTTTTCCTATCCACTGCAGCTTTCACACTCCTCTTTTTCATTCATTATATTAGTATTTTTTTGAATCGTTCTTATATAATATACTGATTTACAACCATTTTTCCACGCAGACATAAGAGTATTATAAATATCTTTTGCTCTTATATTTTTATTTAAATCAAAAATTAGCTCCATTGAAACTCCTTGAGTAGTCCACTTTCCTATCCTACTCATTATTTCTACATAAATTTGTGGATTCACATTTTTAAATTCTGGATAAAACCAAGCTCTATCTTTCAAATATTTCACTACTCTCGGTACTGCTCCTTTTTGATTTTTTTCTATATAGAATCTTGAAAATGTAGGATTTACTGATGCTGTTGCTCCCATAAGAAGTGATGTAGAAGTGTTAGGAGCTATGGCAGTAAGTTCTCCATTACGCATTCCATATTTTGCTACCAGTTCAAATACTTCATTCCATTTAGTTGCATATTTAGAATTTTTCATATACCAATCTTTATTTTTCTGAAAAAATACCCCTCTATCCCACATTGATCCTTTAAACATTGGATATTGACCTCTATTTTTAGCTAATAATGCTGATGATTTTATACTATATAAAGCAATTTCTTCAAATAGTTCATCTATATCATTTAGTGATTCATCATAAATCATAAATTCTCTTGCTAAATAATCTGCTAGTCCCATAGTTCCAACTCCAATAGTTCTGTATGCAATGTTATGTTTATCTGATTCCATTATAGGTGTTTTTGTTAAATCTATTGTATTATCAAGCATTCTTACAGCTGTATCAACTATATTTTCAAGTTCTTCTCTTGCTATCTCTGCCAGATTTAATGAAACTAAATTACATGTATGAACTTCTCCAAGTTTAGCGCTTCTTACTCCCTTTTCTTCAACAACTTTCTCTGTAAAATCCTTGCTTGGGAAAAAATTAGAAAAACTTTCCATACATAAATTTCCATTTCCTATCATTCCCTTATGATTGTTATGATTCATTAAGTTTGCCCTGTCTTTAAAAAAGATATATGGCATTCCCGTTTCAATCTGTACTTTCATTATTTCTTTGAATAATTCTCTTGCTTTTATTACTTTTTTTAATTTCAGAGAAGTGTCTTTTTCTAAAGCTTTATAAATTTCTTCAAATTTTTCTCCATAAAGTTCACACAGTTCAACCCCATATTTTATACGCACTTCATAAGGATCTACCAATGTCCATTCCAGATTATTTTCTACCCTTTTCATAAATAAATCAGACAATACAACTTGAGGGTATATATCATAAGCCTTACCTCTTTGATCTCCATTCTCTGTCTGAAGCTCTAAAAATAATTCTATATCTAAATGCCAAGAATCTAATGCTACTGTTACAGCTCCTGCTCTTCTTCCTTGTTGATTTACAGCTACAGCTGTATCATTTACTATTTTTATCCATGGAACTACCCCACCACTTGCATTATAATATCCATTTACCATAGAGTCCTTAGCTCTTATTCTTGAAACATTTAATCCTACTCCTCCTCCACTTTTGCTTATTTTAGCAATTGTATCTATATTATAAAAAATAGATTCTATATTATCGTCCATTGCAGTAATGAAACATGACGATAAATTTCCCTTTGGTATTCTCAAATTCGCTAGAATAGGAGTAGCTAAAGATATTTTTTTCAATGACAGAGCATTGTAAAATCTCTTGGCTACTAAAACTCTATTTTCTTCATTTATAGCTAATAACATAGCTATACACATAAATACTTCTTGTGGTAGTTCATAAATATTTCCCTTATATTTTAAAAGATACCTATTTACAAACATATTAGCACCAGCATAGTCATACATCATATCTCTTGATATATCAATAGCTTTTTCTAATTCTTTAATTTCATCTTCTGTATATTCCTGAAGTCTATTATCATATATCCCACTCTCCGTAAGAGTCCTTATTGTTTTATAAAACTCTCCATATGAAAATCCTCTTTTATGAAAAACTTCTCTTTCTGTTTCCATCATAAGAAGTCTTCCTGCTACATATGTCCAATCACTTTCTTCAAAACTGGTCATAGCAACTGCTTGATTTATAAGGGACTCTTGTATTTTTTTTGTTGTTATATTTTCTTGGTATATTGAATCTATATAACTTTCTAATTCAACCATATTGACTTCAAGTCCTTCACAAGCTCGTATAAGTTTCTCTCTTATTTTTATTATGTCCAAGTTTTCTTTTATTCCTGCTCTATTTATAACTTCTCTCATTATATAACCTCTAAAAATCTTTCCATTGGATAATATTCTCCATCTTTCTCAACAACTGGTGCACTCATAATTCTATTTTTGCTAGCTACAGTCATTAAAGTTTTTAAATCTTGAATATATTCATATTTAATTCCTTTATTATCTAATGTTTTTTTTAATGATTCGCATTTACTGCAACCTTCTTTTCCAAATATCTTTATCATCTTTTTCCTCCTAAGCATAATATATCATTTTTACAATATATTGTGATTTTTTCATTACAAACACAACATACAGTAATATTATTACATATATCTTCTATTTTTTCAATTACTTTATTCATTTTCCATGATGAATTATTCAATAATAATAACAAAAATCCTGTAATTCAAAGAAAACTTTATAAAAAAATTTTAGTATTAATATCAATTTAGTCATCTATTGTATCACTTATTTTTATATATTGGAAAAATTTCCCCTTCATTAATTTTTAGAAAATAAAATTTATTAATAAAAAGTAATACATATTAAAAACTTTATAATATAAAACTTAAATATATGAAAAACGCTAAAGAATATAGACTCTTTAGCGTTTTTGATTTATCTCTTTATTTGGTGGAAAGATTTTTATTAAGATATTTTTTTAAATAATTCTATAAGTTTTTCTTTATCAAAATATACTGGATTTGCTCCAGCACAAGCATCTTTCATAGCATTTTCTGCTAATAGTTCAAAGTCTGGATTATCTACTCCTACATCTTTTAATGATTTTGGTATTCCTACTTCCTCAGAAAGTGCTTTTATTCTTCCAATTACATAATCCACACATTCTTTATCAGTTTTTCCATTTACGTCATAACCAATAGTTTGAGCTATTACTCTGAATTTTTCAGGAGCATTCTTTGCATTCTCTTCTTCTACTATTGGAAGAAGCATAGCATTACATACACCATGAGGAAGATCATACAATCCACCTAGCTGATGTGCCATTGCATGTACATTCCCAAGTCCAGCATTACTAAAAGCTATTCCATTTAAAAAACAAGAGTAGCACATTTGTTCTCTGGCTTCTATATCACTTCCATCTTTTACTGCTCTTGGAAGATAATCAAAAATTTCTTTTATAGCATATAGTGCTGTACAATCAGTAACATCCATAGCTCCTTTAGCCACTACTGCTTCTATCGCATGTGTTAGTGCGTCCATTCCTGTTGCTGCTGTAAGAGGAGCAGGCTTGCTCAACATAAGCTCAGGATCATTAACTGTTACTGCTGCCAAAGAATTTGTATCTACCATAATCATTTTTACATGTCTTTCTTCATCAGTTATTACATAGTTAATAGTTACTTCAGCAGATGTTCCAGCTGTAGTAGTTATAGCAATTATAGGAAGTGATTTATTTTTTGTTTTATTCACTCCTTCATAATCTTTTATATTTCCTCCGTTAGTTGCAAGTACAGCAATAGCTTTTCCACAATCTTGAGGTGACCCTCCTCCAATACTTACAACAATGTCACATTTTTCATCTTTTAATATTTTGTATCCATCTTCAACATTTTTTACTGTAGGATTTGGCTTTGGTTCATCATAGACAACAAAATCTACTCCAGCTTCTTTTAATATATCAGTAACTTTTTTTATTGTTCCATTTCCCATAAGAAATTTATCACTTACAACTAAAGCTTTTTTACACCCCATTGTTGATAATGGTTGCTTAAGTTCTGCAAGACACCCTCTTCCTAACAAATTAATTGGTGGTATGTAGTAAATCATTTAATCCCCCTTTTTATATTTTGTTCGTATATTCATACATAATTCTTATATACGTATTTATGTTTTTATATTAACATAAAAAAATATAAATTGTCAAATATTTTCTAAAATTTATGAGTTGAATATTTTTTCAAAAAATAAAAAAAAGAGAGCATTAAAATACTCCCTTACACTCTTATAATTCCATTTAATTATAGAGCAGCTTTTGCAGTTTCAGCTAATTTAGCAAATTCAGCTGCATTGTTTAGAGCGATATCTGCTAAAACTTTTCTATCTAATACAATTCCAGCTCTTTTTAATCCATTGATTAAAGTTGAATAAGTTAATCCATTGATTCTAGCTGCTGAGTTTATTCTGATAATCCAAAGTGATCTCATTCTTCTTTTATTAACTTTTCTATCTCTAGTTGAGTAAGCTGCTGCTTTCATTGTAGCTTGTTTAGCTTGTTTTATAACGTCACCAGATGCTCCTCTAAATCCTTTTGCTGCTTGTAATATTTTTTTATGCTTTCTTCTTCTAACTATTCCAGTCTTAACTCTCATTGTTTTTTCCTCCTAAATATAAATCTCAAAAATTTGAATTATTTATTATCTTCCTACTCCATATGGTAGTAACCCTTGCATATGTTTCTTTAAAGTGTCAGTAACTACTAAATCTTTCTTTAGGCTATTTTTTCTTTTTCTATCTTTTTTAGTTAAGATATGGCTTTTTCCAGAATGTTTAACAATAAATTTCCCAGTCCCTGTTACTTTAATTCTCTTTTTTGCTCCTCTGTGAGTCTTCATTTTTGGCATAATAATACCCTCCTCTCGAATATATAAATATTAAATATAGTTATTAACTCTTTTTAGGTGTTAATATAATGTGTTTTTGTTTTTCATTATATTTTTTATCTGCATCTGCAACTTCAGCAAATTTTTCTGCTATCTCATTTAAAGTATCTATTCCAAGAGTAGCATGCATTCTTTCTCTTCCAAATAAAACTAAAGTTACTTTTACTTTATTTTCTTTAGATAAGAATTTTTCAATTTGCCCCATTTTTGTTTCTAAATCATGAGTGTCTATTCTTGCAGTAACCTTTACTTCTTTAATTACTACCTGTTTTTGATTTTTTTTAGCTTCTTTAGCTTTTCTTGTTTGCTCATATCTGTATTTTCCGAAGTCCATTATTTTACATACTGGTGGCTTCGCTGTAGGTGAAATCTCTACTAGATCTAAATCTTCCTGTCTTGCTAACTCTAAAGCTTCATTAGCTGACATAACTCCTAATTGTTCACCTGTTGAAGAGATAATTCTAAATTCTCTCCCTTTAATTTTTTCGTTGATTCTAATTTTTTCAGAAATAATTCAACACCTCCATCTAGTTACACAATAAAAAAACAGGACAACACTACGCCCTGTTATTACTCCTAAAATTGAAATATAGAGGATTAAAATCTCGTACTCTATTAAATCTTTTTTTATACCTAATGCAAGCCTTAAAGCCCAAAAGGTGAGAAACAGGCGTTTCTTCTTTATCCAACTTTTATTTAGTTCCTTTATTATTATATCAGAAACATAAATAAAGTCAAGCTTTTTTTATACTTATCCTATTTCACATACAGAAATATTTTTATCTATTATAGCTGATTTGCATTGACCTCCCAATTCTTGAATTACAAGTTCTTCCAAGTCTTTGACTATTTTTCTAAATTCTTCCTTTCTGTTTTCATCTATTAATTCCATATAAAGAAGAGCATTTTTAGTATTCTCTGTTATTTTTGTTCTGTCTGCTTCTCGCCAAAGCCAGCCTCTCACTACTGCTCCCTTATCATCTCTATATATAAGTTCACCTTCTTTAGGTGGTTTATTTTCCTCTTCTCCTAAAGGTATAAATTCCTCATCTCCTTTAGCAAAACACAGTACCATATCTCCTTCTATCTTATCTATATCTTCTCCACCACATGTAACAAGGTTTTTTAAGCATATTACATTATATATATCCACAAGAGGATTTATTGATCCTAATATGTGCCCTTTTGCAATTCTTGAAGCCATTGCCTCTATTGAAGCTTTAGCTCCTTTTTTAGTTTTAAATTTTTTCATAGCAAGACTGTATTCTTTTATATATCTCTCTGCTTCATCTCCAGAAGCCAATCTTTCATAAAGTGATTTACAAACATTTTCTAACATCTGTATTTTTCCAGTTCCTATATTATCAATATTTTTAAAAGATAATACTCCTATTTCTAAATGAGGAAACATTTCAAATACTTTATCTTCAATAATAAATCTTTTCATTTCTCCCTCCCATTTTCTATACTAATTAAACTATACCATAAAAAAATTAAAAAAACTATTTTTCCACAAAACTTATGGACTTTAAAATTATTTTGCGTTAAAATATCATAAAAATATTATACAAGGGGGAAAAATGGAAATAGATATCAAAGCTGCTTATAATGATTTAGAAAATATAAAACTCCTTTTTAATGAATACACTACTATGCTTGGTGTTAATCTCGCTTTTCAAGGATATGACGAAGAAATAAAAAACCTTCCTGGAAAGTATGCTCTCCCCTATGGAAGACTGTACATTGCATATTATAACAACAAAGCTGCTGGCTGTATAGCTTTAAGGAAATTTGAAAATGATGGTTGTGAAATGAAAAGACTATTTGTCAGACCTGAATATAGACATTTAAAAATAGGAAAGAAATTAGTAGATAAAATTATAGAAGATGCTCGAGAATTAAAATATAAATATATGGTGCTAGATACTCTTTCCAACTTACATGAAGCCGTTTCTCTTTATAGAAAATCTGGCTTTCAAGAAGTTGAGGCTTATTATGAAAATCCTTTAGACAATGTATTATATTTTAAATTAGAGCTTTAATTAGAAAGAGAGGGTTAATTCTAAAATTTAGAATCCTCCCTCTCATATTTTTTATTCTTCATCATTAAATTTTATATGTTTATGTGTTCCATCACAAAAAGGTTTATGTTTAGAGTGTCCACATCTACATAATGAATAATGCTCTTTACTATCCAATATTTCTTCAGAATTATTGTCATCTATTACTTTGACCCCACCAGTAATATTGATAGAACCATTTTTTTCAATAGTTATTTTTTCTATATCATGATAAACAGTTTCCCTTTCTCCCCCTTCTAATTGATATGAAAGAGCTCCTGATGGACAGCTTTTTATCACTTTTATTAATTTTTCTATGTCTGTTGCATTTTTCATTTCTATCCAAGGAATTTTCTCAGTATTAAATACTTCTGGATATCCTTTTACACATTTAGCAGCATGCTTACATATATACTTATCAAAATAAACTATTATTTTATCACCAGTATAACCTTTTGCTCCCCTAGTTTTTTCCTCTTCTCTCTCATTATTAAATTCCACTCCTCTAGCATGAGTTCCGTCACAAAAAGGCTTATTTTTAGAGTGCCCACATCTACATAATGAAACTGTCCTTGGTATCTCATATTCTTCCCCTTTGTAATTTTCTATTTTAGTATCCACAACTGTATAAGGACTGAATTTTGTAAAAACTATCATTCCTTTTTTCTCTTTATCTCCTGCCATAAATACTCCTCCTAAATACATTTTATAAAGTTCCACTTTATGAAATATTCTATTATATTTAAACATATCCTTTTTCTATATTAATATTTTTTAGAGATCATACATAAATTCTACATCATTCATTACAGCTGATTTTTCTATAATATTGCAAAGCTCATTATATTCCTCATAAACTATTTTATTTATTCCAGCAACTGCTCTTGCACCTAAATGTAATATTTTTTTATTTTTAGTTGTATAAATAATTATTTTTCTGAAGTTTTTCCCAATCAATCCTTCTTCATATGAAGCTGGAGTAGCAACTATTTTCTTTATCTCTTTCATACTATAAACTTTTCCATCAATATTAATATTGTCTATATCCACATATATTCTCTCAGGAATTTCATTCCCCTTTTTTATATATTCATAAAATATAGCTATTCCAGGTATTCCAAACATTAAAATATTAAATAAAATCATTATTCCTAGAAGTGGTGCCATCTCCCTTCCACCAGAATTTTTTTTAACGAGAAAATAAAGTCCACTACTCAAAATTATAGCTACTCCTGTTGCTAGTATTACATATTTTTTTAACAATCTCATATGTTCTTCCAAAATATCTTCTTTTGGGATATTAAATATTTCCTTTTTTAGAGAACTTTTTATTTCCTCTTTATCAAGTGTCTTTTTATTTAAAATAGCCAGTACTTTATCAAATGATTTTTTAGAAAAATTTGAAAGTTTTATTTCTTTTTCTTCATTCCCATCAAATATAATTAAAAATCTTTCTACCTGTGTTGGTATAAAATTTATAGAATGAGTACATATTCTTGATGAAAAAACATATTTATCAAATTCTAATTTTCCTTTCTTTGATATTAGATTTTTTATAGCAACTTCTCTTTCTCCTATATTCACAATAACATATCCTGTCGTTATAGAATAAATGGCACAAACTATAAAAATTATTATTCCTATTGGGTATAAATAAGAAAATCTTATAACTATAAATTTTGAAAGTATATATGTCAAAAACAACATTATTCCTATACCTCCAAGTATTGTCCAGATAAAATTATATAGTATTATAAAAAAACTGCTTCTGTACCTCATTCTTCCCCCTTATGCTGTTTTTTATTTATTCTAACATAATTTTTTTCTTTCTTCTATGTACCAGAGGTTGCTTTTATCTTAAATTATGTCTAGCTAAAGTTGCTATTTTTCTCTTTTATTTCTTAAAAACAAAAAGACAGGATATAATATCCTGCCTATTCTTTAATTTTTTTATTAGATTGCTTCAAAATCGTCTTTTCCTACTCCACATAAAGGACATACCCAATCATCAGGAATATCTTCAAATGCTGTTCCTGGAGCTATTCCACTATCTGGATCTCCTTCTACTGGATCATAAATATATCCACATACTTTGCACTCATATTTTTTCATACCATTTCCTCCTAATTGTTTTTTTATTTTAAACAAATAAATTATTTATATTATTATCATAATTTATTCTTATCTATTATATTATACTATAAAAACTATCTATTTTCCTCTTTTATTTTTCAAATTTTTTTATTTGTTATTATCAAATACCTTCCATTTAAAACTTTTGCCTATATTTCACTTCTAAAAACTCTTTTAAATAAAAAAGGCTGCAGTCATTTAGATTACAGTCTTATTATTTAAAATTAAATGGCGCACCCAAGAGGAGTCGAACCCCTAACCTTCTGATCCGTAGTCAGACGCTCTATCCAATTGAGCTATGGATGCACTGGGATTGTATAAAAAAAAGGTAGTTGCCTACCTGAACTTACAAATGGCGGTGAAGGAGAGATTTGAACTCTCGGTACCGTTTATAGGTACTCTCCCTTAGCAGGGGAGTGCATTAGGCCACTCTGCCACTTCACCATCATATCTGGCGGAAGATCAGAGATTCGAACTCTGAAGTCTTGCGACGCCGGTTTTCAAGACCGGTTCCTTACCAATTAGGATAACCTTCCACGCATTAGTTATGATATCATATGATTTCTTATTTGTCAATAATATTTTATAAAAATGGCTTGTAGATACTAAAAAAGGCAGATTATATAAAAATCTGCCTTTTGTTTTTAGTAATTTTAATATAATTATTTTTGTGCTGCTACTAATTCATTAGCTTCAGCTATTATAGCATCTGCATCTAATCCATGAGCAGAAATTCCTTCTCCTAGAGTTTCTCCAGCAGCTATCATACAACCTACACATCCTAATCCATGTTTTCTGAATATATCTGCTAATACAGGGTATTGTTGAACTGCTTCAAGAATGTTCATATCTTTAGTTATCATTATTATCACTCCTTAAAAATTTAATTTTTATGTATATCTAAGATTATATAAAAATTTACTTCCCATGTCAACTATTTTCCAATTATCTTCCTACAACATTTAGAAGGTCATGTACTCTTACCATTCCTACTAGTTTATCCTTATCAAATACAGGAAGAACCGATATCTGACTTTCTCTATTTTCCATAAGTTCCAAAGCATCTATTGCCATACTTTCACTATCTACTTTAGTAAAATTTCTTGTCATTATATCCTTTGCTTTAAATCCAAAAAATTCTTCTCTTCTTTTTAAAGCTCTTCTTATATCTCCCTCTGTGATTATTCCAACCATCAAATCCCCATTCATTACACAGACAGCTCCAAGTCTTTTATCTGTCATTGTTAATATTACATCATCTATTATACTTTCTTTATCACATAAAGGAAGCATATCTTCTTTATGCATAACATCTCTTACTTTCATCAAAAGTCTTTTTCCAAGACTTCCACCTGGATGATACAATGCAAAATTCTCTGGTTTGAAATCTCTTTTTTTTATGAGAATAGCTGCAAGAGCATCTCCCATTACTAGTGTGCTTGTAGTAGAAGACATTGGTGCAAGGTTAAGAGGGCATCCCTCTCTCTTTACCCCTATATTTAATATATAATCTGCTTCTCTTCCAAGTTTTGAATTTCTGTTTCCTGTCATTGCAACTATCTTGGCACCTATTTTCTTGATAGATGGAAGTATAGCAACTATTTCATCACTATTTCCACTATTTGATATAGCTATAACTACATCTTCTTTAGATATCATTCCAAGATCTCCATGAAGTCCCTCTGCTGAATTCATAAATACTGAATGTGTTCCAGTAGAAGCAAGTGTAGCAGCTATTTTTTTACCAATCAACCCTGATTTTCCGATACCTGTTACTACTACTTTTCCCTCTGACTTCAAAATTTCTTCTACTACTTCTATTATTTCTCTGTTTATTTTATCTCTCACTATTTTCAATTCTTCTATTTCTGAATCAAAAACTTCTTTGGCATAATTAATTATATCCATTTCCTTTGTCATCTCCTATTATCTTCCTTTTACAAGATCATCTATTTTAACTGCCGTTTTTAGTATCTCTTCAAGGTCAGATAAATAAAGCATATTAGGACCATCTGACATAGCTTTTTCTGGATTTGGGTGTACCTCTGCAAATATTGCATCTACACCTATTGCAAGTCCTGCCCTCATTAGAGGATAAACATATTCTCTATCTCCAGAAGTAGCTGTTCCCAATCCTCCTGGTTTTTGTACTGCATGAGTTACATCAAATACTACTGGATATCCAAATTTTCTCATTTCCATAAAAGCTCTCATGTCTACTACCATATTATTGTACCCAAATGTGCTTCCTCTTTCACAAAGCATAACATTTGGATTTCCACTTTCCTCCATTTTAGTTACTACATTTTTCATATCCCATGGAGCAAGAAATTGTCCTTTTTTTACATTTACAGGAAGCCCTGTTTCAGCTGCTGCTATGAGCAAATCTGTCTGTCTGCATAAAAATGCCGGTATCTGTATAAGATCTACTACTTCTGCTGCTTTTTTACATTGCCATACTTCATGTACATCTGTTACTACTGGAAGTCCATATGTATCTTTTACTTTTTTCAGTATTCTAAGCCCTTCTTCTATCCCAGGTCCTCTATATGAATGAATAGATGATCTGTTAGCTTTATCAAAAGAAGCTTTAAATATGTAGTTTATTCCTAATCTGTCACATATTTCCTTTACTTTTCCTGCTACCTCCATCACCAATTCTTCAGATTCTATTACACATGGACCTGCTATCAAAGTGAATCTATTATTGCCACCAATCTCTATATTTTTTCCTACTTTAACTTTCTTTACTTCACTTACCAGCATGATTCCCCCTTATTTCATCTTTTTCTTTTTTACTATCTCTCTTCTAGCTATTTCTCTATCATCAAAGTGTATTTTTTTTCTACCTAATATTTGATAAGTTTCATGACCCTTTCCTGCAATAAGAATAATATCTTTTGCTTCTGCTAACTTTACAGCCTTAGATATAGCAATATCTCTATCCTCCTCTACAATATGATTTTTTCCTTTCATTCCTTCCAGTACTTGTTCTACTATTTTATGAGGATCTTCTGTTCTTGGATTATCTGATGTTACTATTGCAATATCACTCAATCTTTCAGCTATTTCTCCCATAACAGATCTTTTACTTGGATCTCTATCTCCACCACAACCAAAAACTGTTATTATTTTTCCTTTTTTCAATTCATTTATACTTTTTAATATATTTTCAAGAGCATCACCTGTGTGAGAATAATCAACTATCACTGTAAAATTCTGTCCACAGTTTACCAACTCATATCTTCCTGGTGCTCCTTTTAATTCTTTTATCTTATCTAAAATAATATCTCTTTCAATTCCTAAAAGCAATGCTATTGATAATGCTCCAAGTACATTGTATACATTATATCTTCCCAGTATAGCTAGTTTTATTTTTGTTGAAAAGTTATCTATATTAATCTCTACTTCCTGTCCATCGCCATGAAATTCCAGTATTTTTCCTCTTACTCTTCCTTCATTATGCATACCATAAGATATTCCACCAAATTCTGAAGAAAGTCTTTTTCCATATAAATCATCTATATTAATAACACAATTTTTTTCGCAACCTTTTTTCATCATTGTAAAAAGTTTTCTTTTTGCTTGAAAGTAATCTTCCATTGTTTTATGAAAATCAAGATGATCTAAAGTGAGATTAGTGAACATACTCACATCAAATTCAAGCATATCAACTCTTCCAAGAGCAAGAGCATGAGAGCTCACTTCCATCACAAGATATTCCATTCCCTTTTCTACAGACTTTTTACACATCTTTACTATATCTAAAGATTCAGGAGTTGTATTAGGAGCTTCTATTATTTCATCTCCTATTTTATATTCAACAGTTCCTATTCTTGCTGTTTTATCACTTCCTAATATAGATTCTATCAGGTAAGTTGTTGTTGTTTTTCCATTTGTTCCTGTTATTCCTATAATCTTTAATTTTTTTTGAGGCCAATTATAAAAATTAGAAGCTAACACTCCTAATTTTCTTCTTAGATCTTTGATCCAAATATATTTCACTGGAAAGACAGCTTCTATTTTTTTAGATACTAAAATACATTTAGCTCCATTTTTCACTGCCTGTTCTATATAATTATGCCCATCAGATACAGCACCTTCCAAGGCAACAAATATATTTCCAGTTTTTATTTTTCTAGAATCATACTCTATTCCAGTATATTCTTCCTCTTTAACTACATCTTTTAAAATTTCATATTCCAGTCCATTAAGAAATTTTTCCATCTTATATTCTCCTTAAAAAGAAATTTTGATACTGTAATAATTCTAACATAATTTTTATTATTTTCATAGAAAAAGACTAATCTGCACTAGTTAAAGAGTTTTGTTTTAAATTATTCTTATATGTGATTTCTTCTAATTTATTTTTATACTTTAAAAGTTCATTTGTAAGCTGTCCTTGTAAAGCAAAAAATCTTTTATTAAGATCGTCCATATATCCCCAATCTGGAGTTTCTTTTCTCATTTCTTGCTGTATCTTATATCTAATACTTTTCAATTGATCTTTTATCTCATTAGATTTGACCAAAAGATCCTCTCTAAGCTCTATCACTTCTTCTTTTTGCTCACTGCTCAATTCATTGAAGTAAACAGTACATCCATCAATTATGATTTCATCAGCATATATACATAGAGTAGAAATAGAAAATATTAAAATCAACATACTAATATACTTCATAATTAGCCTCCAGTTTATAACCTCTTTTACACAAATTATATTAAACATCTGTGTCATATTTGTGACAACAGCATTTATTTAATACAACTTAAATAAAAGATAAAACTGTTGTATCACTCCATTTATACATTTTCTATCTGCCAGTTGATTTCTTTCTTACCTAAATTACTCAATATTTCATTTATTTTCTTAAAATGACCACAACCAAAAAAGCCATTGTGAGCAGATAGAGGACTTGGATGTGCTGCTTCAAGTATATAGTGTTTATCTGTATTAATAAAAGATTTTTTCTTTCTTGCATTTCCTCCCCACAAAACAAATATAACTGGATCTTCTCTATCATTTAGATATTTAATTATATTATCTGTAAATATTTCCCAGCCTATTTTTGAATGAGAGTTTGCTGCTCCTGCTCTTACTGTAAGAGCAGTATTTAAAAGAAGTATACCCTGCTCTGCCCAAGGAACAAGATATCCATTATTTGGCACATATAATCCCAATTCATCTCTAAGTTCTTTGTACATATTTTGAAGTGAAGGAGGAGTTTTTATTCCAATATTCACTGAAAATGCTAACCCATGTGCCTGATTAGGTCCATGGTATGGATCTTGCCCTAAAATCAATACTTTACAATCTTTATAACTAGTAAGTTTTAATGCTGAAAATATATTTTCCATTTTAGGATAAATAATCTCAGTTTTATATTCTGTTATCAGAAATTTTCTCAATTTTTGATAATATTCCTTTGTAAATTCATTTTTTAGTATTTCGTCCCAGTCATTTCCTAGATTTACCATTTTCTCTCCTCCAATTTTATTTTTATTAATCTGTTGCTATTTTTAAACAGTTAGGAAATCTCTTTTTCATTCCACAACCAGAGCATACTTCTCTACAATCTGGTGTTAGTGTTCCCTCTTCTGCTTTTTTATATTCTCTTAAAAGAAAACCTTTATCTACTCCTATATCCACAATATCCCATGGAAGATTATTTTCCAAATCCCTTGCTCCAAGATAATCTTTTTCATCTATTCCAAGTTCATCAGCTGATGATTTCCAGATATCATAGTTATCTTTATAGTCATCAAGTTTTGCACCTTTTTTCCAAGCAAGTTCTATAAGATCTCCTGTTCTTTCATCTCCCCTTGAAAGAAATCCTTCAAGATAAGATTTTCTCATATCATGTATTCTCAAAGTACAATGTTTTGAAGTTCTAAATAAATCTTTCAATATTTTATGTTTTCTCTTCATTTCCTCTATATCCATCTGTTCAGCCCATTGAAATGGAGTATGAGGCTTTGGAACAAAATTTGAAACACTCACTGTTACATTTATTCTCTTACTTATAGGTCTGCATCTCTTTATAACTTTAGAAGCAAGTTCAAATATTTCTACTACATCTTCATCTGTTTCAAAAGGAAGTCCTATCATAAAATAAAATTTAAGATTCTCCCAACCACCTCTTATAGCAGCTTCTGCAGTAGCCAGTACATCTTCTTCTTCTACACCTTTATTTATTATATCTCTTAGTCTTTGCGAACCAGCTTCTGGAGCAAATGTAAATCCAGTTCTTTTTCCTCCGCTTATGTCATCTGCTACTTGTACAGAATATGGGTTCATTCTCAAAGATGGAAGAGATATTCCAAGATTCCTATTTTCATATCTATTTTTTAACCCTTTAATAAGATCATCTATTTTACTATAGTCGCTACTGCTTAAAGATGAAAGTGAAATCTCTGAATAACCTGTATTTTTTATCATCTTTTCTATAAGTTCACAATTATTTTTAAAGCTTCTCTCCCTAACAGGTCTATATACAATTCCTGCTTGACAGAATCTGCAACCTCTTGTACACCCTCTCTGTATTTCCACAGAAGCCCTATCATGTACTATATTTATATATGGTACAAGTTGATTATCATAAAATTCTGTTTTATTTAAGTCTTCAACAATAGCTCTTTTTATTCTTTTCTTTCCTTTATGAAGTGAAGGAACATAAACTCCATCAAAACCCTCTATCAATTTCAATTTTTCTATCTTACTTTTATCATGGTTAGCTGTAAGAACTTTAGCTATCTCTACCATGACATCTTCTCCATCTCCTATGACTATAAAATCAAGAAATTTTTCCATAGGTACAGGATTCATCATACATGTTCCTCCTGCCATTATTAAAGGATATTCTTCTCCTCTATTTTTACTTTCAACTGGTATTCCAGCTAAATCCAAAGCATTTAATACATTCGGATAACACATTTCATATGATAATGAAAATCCTATTACATCAAATTCCTTCAATGGAGTTTTGCTTTCTAAAGAAAACATTGGAATTCCATTTTCTCTCATGAGATTTTCCATATCTTCCATAGGAGAAAATCCTCTTTCTAGAGAAAAACCCTCTACTCTATTCATAATACTATATAAAATTCTTATTCCTAAATTAGACATTCCAACTTCGTATATATCAGGAAAAAATAAACACATTCTTGCTTTAAATTCATCTTTATGTATACTATTTATTTCATTTCCTAGATATTGTGCTGGTTTTTCAACTTTTAATAAATATTTATCTAAATTTACTCTCATCTTTTCCTCACTTTTTTATTATTACATTTTTATTTTATCATTTTCTTATTAAAATTACCTGCTTTTTTTACTTATCATCTAATTTTTGAAATTCTTTCATTTTTATATCATCACTTTTATCATGATGTATTCTGCATAATTGAGCTAACTCTTTATTTATTTTTTTTAATTTCCCATAAGCATTCTCTGTATGACCTTCAAGCTTTCTATCACCAATTACAACTTTTTTCATTCTTTTTAGAAATGTAGTTTTACCCTTCCCACAGTCGTGGAGAAGAGCAAGCTTCCAGTATAAAATATCATCTTTCAATATTTCATTTTTTTTTACAAAACTTAATAATCGAACAGAGTGAACTTTGTCATACTCCATCATAGAATCAAAAATTTTAAATTCGTCTTCAGAAAGGATTTCTTTTACAATTTTATCTTTTTCCCCATTATATCTTCCAAATACATAGATAATTCCTTGTCTGAGCCTGTTTAACATTTAAATCTCCCTCACTACTATATCTCCATATTTTTTCTTTAGTCCTTTTATATTTTTTCCATTTTTTCCTATAAATTCTCCCCTTTTTCCTTGGGCTACATAGAAAATATATAAACTTCCATCTGTTGTTTTTTCAATTTTAATTACATTTTCTTCTAATTTATCTGAAACTTCCTGAAAAATTATATTTTTCATCTCATCTTTTAAATAAATTTTTTCAAGAGTCAGATATTTTCCCATAAGAGGCTCTTTTTTTCCTGTAAGTATATATCCTGACATTATTCTTACTTGTTTAGGCATAAATGAACTTCCTAAAAATCTTAATTTTCCTCTTTCATATGTAATTTTCACTTCTCTTATATGTTCTTTAAGCTCAAGTCCTTTCTTATCAGTAAATTCACTTACATCATATATTCCACTAAGTTCTTTACAAAGTTTTTCTATTTCTTTTTCTGTATTTTTAATAAGTTTTTCAGGATATGAATATATATATTCTCTTTTCTCTATCATATCTGGAAATATAATATTAGGAAAAGTTTTTTTTACCATAGTAACTTTCAATTCATCATCAGAATTTTTATTAAATTTTTCCTGTATTTTATTTATATCACCATTAAAATTACTGCTGACATAGAGAATGTTTTCATTTGCACTTACTTTAGCATCAGTTCTTCCTGCCTGTTGTATCCCTTTTGCCCAAGTAAATCCTACTTTTTCCATTATATCTTTAAATTTTCCTTTTACACTTTTTTTCCCATTTATTTCATCAAAAGATTGAAATTTTTGCCCATTGTATGAGATATAAAACATATATCCCCATTTTTTACTTTTTTCTATTGTTCTTATATCCATACCTTTTCTCCTTATTTTCCAATTCTTTTAATTATATCATATCATCAAAGAAAAAAAAAGCTGTAAGCAGTTTTAACTGTTTACAGCTTTAAATATTTTATTAATTCCAAGTTTGACTTTTCAATCTCCCATTTTCATAAACAGCTATGCTGTCAACGGTTCCATCTTCTTGGTATCTTTTCCATGTACCATCTTTAACCCAATTTTTATATTTCCCTTCTTCCAATAACTTTCCATTATCCCAGAAAAATTTCCATTCTCCAGTCCCTGTACTCATATCACTTTTATGAAGAAGCTTTCCATTTTGGGCATAAAATTCAATCCCTGTTACTCTATTGTTTTTATATTTTGTTATTGCCTTTATACTTCCATCTGAATAGTATGACCTTTGCTCCCCGTTTAATTTTTCATTCACATAGCTTTCTGTCATAATAATATTCCCTTCATCAGAATACCATATCTTATTGCCATTCAGTTTTCCATCAACATAAGCTTCACTATATTCGATAATATCTCCAATGAACAGTCCAAACTCCCCAGTAAAAGGCTTATCTTCTCCTTGAGCATAGACAAGTTTATTATCTCCATGAACTTTTTTACTGATATCTAATATTCTTATTCCACTTTTTTGAAGTGCTTTTTGTGCATCAGTTAATTTAATTTCACTTTCAGCACTTTTTTCTGCAATAACTGTTTCAGTTTTTACCTCTTCTTTTTTTTCTGATGTATTCAGTTTTTCTAAAGGTTTCAGCTCATTATTTATATTTGATACAGGTTTTGATACATTGGTTCTTGATGTTGTTCCTTTATTGATTTCATCTAGAGTTTTTATCTCTCTAAGTTCATCAGCAAAAATCTGTAAACTATACATGGATATGACTGATAAAAAAATAATTATCCTTGTCCTTTTTTTCACTTTTCCTCTCCTTAAACTTAAAAATAAAATAAATCAGTCCCAAGAGGAAACATATCCTATTTAGAATAGTTTGGAGCCTCTTTAGTTATAGTAATATCATGTGGGTGGCTTTCTTTTAAACCTGCTCCAGTTATTTTTATAAATCTTCCATTTATTTTAAGATCTTCTATAGTTCGTGTTCCACAGTATCCCATACCTGCTCTAATTCCACCACAAAGCTGGAACACTACATCTTTAAGATTTCCTTTGTATGCAATACGACCTTCAATTCCTTCTGGAACTAATTTTTGAGCATCATTTTGGAAATATCTGTCTTTTGATCCTCTCTTCATTGCTACAATAGAACCCATTCCTACATATATTTTATATCTTCTTCCCTCAAGAATAATCTCTTCTCCTGGTGCTTCTTTAGTTCCAGCTAAAAGCCCTCCAAGCATTACACAATCTGCTCCTGCAGCCAATGCTTTTACTATATCTCCAGAAAGTTTTATTCCTCCGTCAGCTATTACTCCTATTCCTCTATCTTTACATACTTGATATACATCATTTACAGCTGTAAGCTGAGGAACTCCTACTCCTGCAACAACTCTTGTTGTACAGATTGATCCTGGTCCGATACCTACTTTTACTGCATTTACTCCTGCAGCTATAAGATCTAATGCAGCTTCAGCTGTTACTATATTTCCTCCAATTAAATTTAAATCTGGAAAAGCTTCTCTTATTTCTCTTATTTTTCTTATAACTCCAGCTGAATGTCCATGAGCAGAATCAACAGTAATAATATCCACTCCTGCTCTTACTAAAGCTTCTACTCTTTCTAAAGTATCTGCTCCAATCCCTACTGCTGCCCCTACTCTAAGAGTTCCATGAGCATCTTTACAAGCATTTGGATATTCCACAAGATTATCTATATCTTTTATTGTAATAAGACCTTTTAAATATCCAGACTCATCAGTTATTGGAAGTTTTTCTATTCTATTAGATAAAAGAACTTCTTTTGCCTGTTCTAAAGTAGTTCCTACTGGAGCTGTAATAAGATTTTCTTTAGTCATTATTTCACCAACAAGCTGCTCCATATCTTTATGATACTTTATATCTCTATTTGTAACTATACCTATAAGCTTTCCATCATCTTCAATAACTGGAAGTCCTGATATTTTATATCTTCTCATTAAGTCTTCAGCAAACCCTACTGTACAGTCTTCTTTTAAAGTTACAGGATTTCTTATCATTCCACTTTCAATTCTTTTTACTCTGTCTACTTCAGCAGCCTGATCAGCTATACTCATATTTTTATGAATAAATCCAATCCCACCTTGTCTTGCTAAAGCAATAGCTAAATCTGATTCAGTTACAGTATCCATTGCTGCACTAAGAACTGGTACATTAAGTACTATGTCCTTTGTTAAGTTAGTTTTCAGGCTTACCTCATGTGGTAAAACGTCTGATTTTGCAGGCACCAATAGTACATCATCAAATGTAATAGCTTCTTTTACTATTTTTCCGTTCATATCCCTCTCCTTTTTTCATAAAAACTCAATATTTATACTTCATAAAATCAAAATTTAATAGCCAAAAAAACTTTATATATATATTTTGATTATTATAGCACAAATTTAAGAATTTTGTCACATAAAAAAAGATATTTTTTATAAATACTACTTTTCAGTTCTATTGTATATATCAATTTTCTGATATGGAATTTCTATACCATTTTCATCAAAAACTCTTTTTACTTCCTCATTAAAGTCATACATTGTATCCCAATAATCTGAACTTTTTACCCATACTCTAAAATTAAAATCAAGGGAACTTGCATTTTGTTTAACCATTCTTATAGTCATAGCTTTATCTTTTAAAACTGCTGGATGATTTTCAGCTATTTGTCTTAATAATTCTTTAGTTTTATCTGTAGGAGTATCATATGATACAGAAAATACCATATCTAATCTTCTCTCTGATTTTTTAGAATAATTTATTATTGCATTATTTGCAAGTTGTCCATTAGGAACTACAATTACTTTATTATCTACTGTTATAAGAGTAGTGTAAAGAATATGTATCTGATCTACTGTACCTTCTATTCCTCCATTATTAGATATATAATCTCCTTTTGAAAACTGTTTGAAAAAAAGTATAAGAACTCCTCCAGCCAGATTAGATAAACTTCCTTGTAAAGCCAAACCAACTGCGATACCAGCAGTACCTAAAACTGTAACAAGAGATGTTGCTTTTATTCCTATTACACTAACTACTACAAAAAATAAAGCTATATAAGCAAGAGTTTTAAGTAAAGAAACAGTAAAACTTTCAAGTAAAGGATCTACTTTTTTCTTTTCAAGTGTCTTTTTATAAGTTGTTAAAACCATTCCTAAAAGTTTAGGCCAAGCTATAAATAAAACTATCAGAACCAATCCTCTTATTACCAATTCTGGAAGAACTCCCAAAATATCCGTAAAAAAACTTTCTACTAATGCATGCATATTTAATACCACTCCTTTGAAATTAATTTAAATTTATATAATTATACTTAAATAGTATAACTATTCTTTTATTATTTTTATAAAATTTCTGTTCATTTACATTAATTATAATATCTTTTCTATTTTTTAACAAGTCCCTACTATAAAATTCTATATGTAATTTTATTTTATTTTTACTATTTATGATATATAATAATATTACAGAGGTGAAATTCTATGTCAGAAAAGATAAAAGGAATTATACAGATTATTCATGGAATGAGTGAGCACAAAGGAAGGTATCTTCATTTTTTTAAATATTTTACAGAACGAGGTTATCTTGTATTTTTACATGAACATTTGCATCATGGAAATAATGTTGCAGCAAAAGAGGAACTAGGTATATTCCAAAGTGATTTTCCTATATTAATAAAGGAGCAGAAAGCATATACTGAAAAATTAAAAAAGGATTATCCTGACATTCCTTTTTTTATATTTGGGCATAGTATGGGATCTTTTATTGCTCAAGAACATATGAAGACTTGCTGGAATGAAATAGATGGATATATATTTTGTGGTTCATGCTATAAACAGCCTTTTTTATGGAAAGCTGGAGAAATAGCAAGTTATCTTTTAGATAAAATATATAGAAACAGAAGAGCCTATATAATTAAAAAACTTGTTTTTTTAAATTCCAACAGTAAAACAAGATCTGAATATTATTATAATGAAAACTCGTGGCTATCTAGAGATGTAGAAGAAGTAAAAAGATACTGCAATGATAAATTATGTGATTTTACTTACAGCAGCACTTTTTATACTACTTTTTTTAAATTTTTAAATTCTCTTTATTCAGAGAACTCTTTCAAAAATATATCCAAAAAACTTCCTATAATGATAATATCAGGAGATATGGATCCTGTGGGAAAATTTGGAAAAGGAGTTATTGAGCTTGAAAAATTTTATAACAGAATAGGATTTGAAGATGTTACATGTCATTTATATAAAAATGCAAGACATGAACTGCACAATGAAATAAATAGAGATGAAGTCTTTAGTGATATTGAAAAATGGTTAGAAACTAAAATTTAATATATACATTTAAGGAGATGATTTTATGTACACTTGTGACGCTTGTACTAAATATGTTTGTAGAACTGGGAATCTTGCTGAAGCTCCCCTCAACTGCCCATGCAGAGAATTGGACAATATTGAGGAAATAAAAAAATTCTATCTTGAGAAAGAAAATATGAAACTTGCTCATAATTCAGCTCTTACTGAAAGTGAAGGATATTGTAAGCAGACAAGAGTGGAGGAAATAATAAATTTTGCAAATAAATGTGGTTATAAAAAACTTGGACTTGCTTTTTGTGTAGGGCTCTCAAAAGAAGCAAAAATTTTTGCTTCTATACTTAGAAATCATGGCTTTGAAGTGGAGTCTTTATCATGTAAAAATGGTTCTGTTCTTAAAGAATTTATCAATATATCTAATGAAGAACAAGTAAGACCTTGTACTTATGAACCTATGTGTAATCCTATTGGTCAAGCAAAACTTTTAAATCAGTCTGGAACTCAATTAAATATACTTTTAGGACTTTGTGTAGGACATGACTCTCTATTCTTGAAATATTCAGAAGCTCCTGTTACAATATTTGCAGTTAAAGACAGAGTATTAGGACACAATCCACTTGCAGCCATATATATGGCTGAAGGATACTACAAGAAAAAACTTTTTAAATAAAAGCGAGGAAACATAATGGTAGAAAAAAATTCCCTATGGATAAATAATAAAAATGGAAGAGAATATCAAGTTATAGATGAAGCTATAGACTGTACAAATGAGAGAGATGGATTAATAGTGGTAGTCTATATCTGTAAAGAAGCTGAAGGAAAGCTTTTTGTAAGAGAAAAAAATGAATTTTTAAAAAAATTTTCACCTAAAAAATAGAAAATAAGGTGGTTCAAAATTACTCTGAACCACCTTATCTTTATTACAATTCGTATTCATTTTTTGCATAAGCCACTGCCACTTTTCCTATAATATCATTAGGATCTATAAGAGGCACTGTAAAACTCTTTCCTTTTAATATAATTGGAATTTCTGTACATCCCATTATTAATGCCTCTGCTCCATTTTCTATAAAATATTCAGCACAATCTGTAGCATCTTTTACATTCTTTTCTGTAACCCCATTGTATTTAAAGTCAAATATAGTATCATGTACTTTATTTTGTACTTCTTCTTCTGCAGATATTACTTCTATTCCAAATTTTGCACAGCATTTATCATATAATTTAATTTTTACTGCTGCATTAGTTGCCATTACCCCCACTTTTTTTATTCCTGGCACTTGACGCATCATCTCTTTAACTGCTTCTTCTATTATATGTAAAAATGGTATATCTACCTGACTGGCAACTTCATCATAAAAATAATGTGCTGTATTTGCCCCAATTATTATAAAATCAGCCCCTGCTTTTTTTAAATTCTCTGCTGTAGCAACCATTGCTGCAACTGGACTTTCTGTTCCTTTCATAATTGCATCCTGTCTGCTTGGCATTTTTGGGTTATTGTCTATTATTATTCTCAAATGATCTTCATCACATTTTGCATGTGTTTCTTCTACTATTTTAGCAAAAAGGTCTATAGTAGCTTCTGGTCCCATTCCTCCTAATATTCCTACAACTTTCTCTCTCATTATTCTCCCTCCCTAACTGCCTCTTTCTGCTCATTTTTTCTTTCACCAGCATCTAGAACAGCAGCTACGACTACAGATCCCACTACATTTACAGTAGTGATTCCCATATCCATTATACGGAAGATTCCTCCTAACAAGCCAACAAACTCTATTGGCAATCCTAAAGTTGTAAGGAAAATGGTTGTTGCAACAAATATTCCTCCAGGGATACCAGGACTTCCTAAAGTCATTAATACTCCTGTAAATACAGCTATAAACATTTGATATAAAGACATTTCAATTCCAAGTACTTGTGATACAAACACTGCTACCACTCCATACCAAAGTCCATTTCCATCCATATTCATTGTTGCCCCTACTGGAATAGTAAATCCAGCTATATCTTTTTTTAATTTTAATTCATCTTCACAGACTTTTATAGATACTGGTATAGTTGCAGCTGTACTGCATGTAGCAAAACTTGTAGTCCATACTGGAGCTATTTTCTTATAAAATGAAACTGGACTTTTTCCAGAGGCTGCCAAATACATTCCTCCATAAACTATAAAAGCATGTATTATTAATCCTATATAAATAGTAATAATAAATTTTCCTAAAGGTCCCAATATATCTGTTCCATATTTTCCTGTTGTTGTTGCCATAAGAGCAAAAACACCATATGGAGTAAATCCCATAACAAATTTTAATATCATCATTATGAAACGAGAAAGAGTTCCAAACATATCTAACATATGTTTTTTATCCTCTTCTTTTAACAGAAGGATAGCTATTCCAGAAAATATAGCAAAAGTAATTATCTGAAGCATATTTCCTTCTGAGAATGACTGCATTATATTAACAGGGAAAAATCCTAAAATAACACTGCTTACAGTAGGAGCCCCTTTTTCTACTATTCCACTGACATCTGTCATTACAAATCCTACACCTGGTCTTATCACAAGAGCAGAAAATAATCCAATACCTGCTGCAACAAATGTTGTAGCTAAAAAGATAACAACAAGTTTCACTCCAATTTTTCCAAGACGTCTTAAATCTCCCATACCTGCTACTGCTAAAACAACATTAGCAAAAATAAGAGGTACAACTGACATTCTTAGCAATCTTAAAAAAACATCCCCAATAACAGCTATTGCTGTAATTTTTGGTCCTATAACAAGTCCAGCTATTGCCCCCAGAATCATACCAATTAATATCTTATTGGCTAATCCTATCTTCTTTTTCAACATAATAATCCCCCCACTTAAAATTAAGCAGTATATGAAAGATTGCTATTCTTGACATTTTGCAACTTAATACTTGATGAAGACTTTAATGACGTTTTCCATTTCTCTCTTCAATAGAAATTTCTGAATTAATAACTTCCATTTTTTGATTGACAGCTACAAATTCCAAGCAGAGATCACATCTATCTCCTCGATAGGTCCTTCTATTAAACACTACAGGATCTTTTCCTATAAATGACAAACATTCCACTACCATTCCTGTTGGTACTTCTGGAAAATCAAACTGTTCCTTTTCATATTGATCAAGCATTATTGCCTGTACCCCTATTTTATAATTAGTAAATTTTTTTTCATAGGTATTCTCAATATACTTATATACAGCTATTTCTTTAATATCTTCCTTTGAAATATCTCCTGCCCATTTTGGATTGATATAGTGAGTATCTAAAAGAACAGGCTTTCCACTAATATAATGAAGCCTTTCTATTTGATACACTGTTTCATTATTTTCTAGTCCTAGTATTTTTTGCATTCTGCTGTCAGTTTCTGTAAAATCTGAAAAAATCACTGTTGAGTAATCATTCAGTCCTGTTTCTCCACTTTTCTTACTGAAAGCTGGTTCTAATAAAAAATTTTCTGTAATTTTTTGATAGACCACAAAAGATCCTTTCCCTTTTTTTCTTACAATAAGTCCTTCATTTACAAGACCGTCCATTGCCTGTTTTACTGTGGCTCTGCATAAATTAAACTCATCACAAAGCTTCAATTCTGAAGGTATCTCTGTTCCATATCCCCAATCTTCATTCATTATTTTATCTCTTATAATTTCTCTGAGCTGATAATAAAGAGGAATTGGACTATCACTTTTTAATTTTTTCATACAAACCACACCCTATCCAAATTTTAAAACTCTTCTACATTGTATAAAGTGTAGCAATACTTGTCAAGAATATTAAAACCATATACAGATATTCGATTGTTCAAATGTCTAGACATTTGAATTATACCAATTATATATTTCGTTGTCAATAGTTTTATGAATTAAATGTTTTATTAATTTTTATTTTGTATTTTTTTCTTACAAAAATATTTACAAGTTTTAGAATATAGCTTAAATAATATTTTCTCTCTTTTGCTTCATGTGTAAAAAGAAAGAATTAAAGTAAAATAGATAAATAAAATTTAATACTATATAAAAAATTTATCTTTTTTAATATTTATTTTTAATTCTTTGAAAAATCTGAAGCACTTATTACTCATTTTATAAATCAATGTATAAAATAAATTAGAGGTGTGAAGTTTATCCACACCTCTTTATACTTTTTTATTAAAGCTTTATTCCCATTTCTTTAAATATTAAAATACAAACACTCAATGAGAGTAAATTAATAACCAATCCAATAAAAGCTAATCTTTTTTTATTAAAGGAACCAAATATTCCAATTCCACCAAAAATTAATCCTACCACTGCAACTGCCGGTCCAATTAATGCTATGGCAATCATAACAAGCACCATAATATGACCCAATATGACAAACCAACCATTTCCAGAATTTATCAAACATATTTTTAAGAGCCCAACTGACAATCCACTGGCAACAAGCAGAAGTATTCCTATTACCAAAGATATTGTTCCCATCAAGTTCTCCTCATGATTTATTTTCACTCTTTTCTCCTTATATTTTGAAGTAATTTTTTAAGTATAATCTTATAATTTAGAGAATGTTGCATTCTATTTCATAAAAACATATGCATTGTAAATATTTATAAATACTATAACGAGCATCAAACCCATAAAAAGTTTATCAACCTTTTCTTCTGATATCTTCTTGTTAACTATACTTCCTGCCATTCCCCCACATACCCCACCTAATACCATTAATCCAAGGTAAAGGATACTTACATCTGGAATTTTTCTCGCAAATATAGTGTGAAGCAGACTTGCTATCTGTGAAAATAATATTATATAAATAGAATTAATTGCTGCTTCTTTAGTAGTCATAGAAAAGAAAAAGATTAATATTACAAGATTGATAGGTCCCCCTCCTATTCCTAAGAAAGATGAAAATATTCCTAAAATAACTCCTATAACAAAACATAAAAACTTATTTTTAAAATGATGTGTCTTTATTTGAGATTTTTTTGCTGTATATATCAAAGTCCCCAATGTTATAAATATCATAACAATTGATTGAACTGCTCCTGTCTTATTTTCATTTTGAAGAATCTCTTTTACAGTCTGAAACATAACCTTTCCACTCATACCACCTAATACACTTCCTAAAGCAAGCCATGTCGTAATTCGTGTATTTATCTTTATTGTAGTATTTTTTATTGCTTTAGCTACAGAAATAATAGACATAGAAAGAACAGTACATCCTGACAAAAAACTTATAGCTGTTACACTCATAGTTCCTGTTGCATCAAGAACAGGTTTAATTATTACTCCTCCTCCTATACCACATATTGCCCCTACAAGAGAAGAAAAAAAACTAACTAGTAAAAAAATGACTGGCATATCTTACCCCCAAATACTTTTATTTTTATATCATTCAATAATTATATTTGTTTTTTTATAAAAAATCAACCTTCATTCTTTTTATAATTCGCTATTTTCCACTTTTTAGAAAACTACATTAAATTTCTCTCTTTGTATTATTTATAAATTTATGATAAAATATAACGATAAAAATTTAATTTTCAAAGGAGTTGAGTATGACTAAATTTGATAAAATATACAAAGAAATTGTTGAAATTATAGATAAAAATGGAATATGGAGTGAAGGAAATGTCAGAACTAAATATGCTGATGGAACCCCTGCTCATTATAAAAGTTATATAGGATATCAATTTAGACTTGATAATTCTACAGATGAAGCACATCTTATCACTACTAGATTTGCTCCAAATAAAGCTCCCATAAGAGAACTTTACTGGATATGGATAATGCAGTCTAATGATGTAGATGAATTAAATAAATTAAAATGTAAATTCTGGGACGAATGGAAAATGAATGATGGTACTATTGGAAAAGCCTATGGTTATCAAATTGCAAAACAAACATTTGGATATAAAAGCCAACTTGATTATGTAATAGGAGAGTTGAAAAAAAATCCTAACAGTCGTAGAATAATGACAGAAATCTGGGTACCAGAAGATCTTGATAAAATGGCTCTTACCCCTTGTGTACACCTTACTCAATGGAGTGTCATAGGAAACAAACTTTATCTTGAAGTAAGACAAAGAAGCTGTGATGTAGCTCTTGGACTTGTTGCTAATGTATTTCAATATTCTATACTTCATAAACTGGTAGCTATGGAATGTAATCTAGAACCTGCTGAAATTATATGGAATATTCATAATGTACACATCTATGACAGACATATGCCAGACCTTTTAGAACAGATAAAAAGACCTTCAATAGATGGTGCAACTGTAAAAATCGAAAACTTTAAATCTATATATGATTTTAAACCTGACGATGTAGTTGTTGAAAACTATCAATATGGAGAAAAAATTTCTTATGAGGTGGCGATATAATGAATAAACCAAAATTAAATATGATAGTATGTGTGGCAGAAAATAATTTAATAGGCGATAAAGTTCCTGAAGGAAATGGACTTTTGTGGCACTCTCTGGAAGAACTAAACTACTACAAATCTAAAACAGTTGGAAATGTCGTTTTATTTGGAGAAAATACAGCTAAATATGTTCCTATTAATCTAATGAAAAAAAATAGAGAAGTAATAGTTCTTACTCTTGATTCTAAACTTGAAGATATTATGGAGCAGTATAAAAATAGTGGAAAAGACATCTTTATCTGTGGAGGATACACTATTTATAAATATTATTTAGATAATTATGAAATAGATGAAATTTATATTTCAAAATTAAAACCTCATGTGAAAGTAGCTCATGCTTCTAATCCTCTTTATTTTCCAGATGTAGAAAAATACGGATATAATCTTGTGTCTGAAACTGATTATAATGATTTTACTGCAACAATATATAAAAAATAATTTTTAAAAGAACCTGAATTGTTAGAAAGTTCTATCAAGACAGGTTCTTTTTTATTATTTATCAAAAAGTTTTTATAATTAATTTTCACTTACATTTTAATAAATTATCTATAGAAAAAAGAAAAGTTTGACATTATTAGAAAATAATATTACAATCAATGTATAAAAAGTACGATATCGTACTATTAGGAGGTGTAGAATGAATTTTAGAGCTTTAAGAATTTATGAAGAAAATGGTACTTTTATTAGAAAAATTGTTGAACGAAATATTAATGAACTCCCTGAAGGAGAAGTTTTAATCAAAGTTAAATATTCATCACTTAACTATAAAGATGCTTTATCTTGTATAGGAAATAGAGGAGTAACTAGAGAATATCCTCATACTCCTGGAATAGATGCTGCTGGTATTGTAGAAGATTCTAATGTTCCTGATTTCATAAAAGGTGAGGAAGTTTTTATTACTGGATATGATTTAGGTATGAATACTGATGGAGGATTTGGAGAATACATAAGAGTTCCAGCAAACTGGGTAGTTAAAAAACCTGTAAATCTTTCTTTAAAAGAAGCTATGATATATGGTACAGCTGGTTTCACTTCTGCTCTATCTGTTTTTGAGCTTATAAAAGAAGTAGTTCCTGAAGATGGAGATATCTTAGTCATTGGTGCTGGAGGAGGTGTAGGAAGTCATTCTGTTAAGTTTCTTACTAAACTTGGATACAAAGTTACTGCTGTAGTAAATGATGAAAAAGGTATTGAATATGCAAAGGAGCTCGGTGCTTCTGCCTGCATACTAAGAGATGAAATAGATGATAAATCAGGTAAGCCTATGCTAAAGCAAAAATGGGCTGGTGTTATTGATACAGTAGGAGGCAATCCACTATCTACTGCTATAAGATCACTTAAATATGGTGGAGTAATTACTACATGTGGAAATATAGCTGGTGGAGATATTCCTAATGCTAATGTATATCCTTTTATTTTGAGAAGTGTAAAACTTATAGGAATAGATTCTGTTCAATGTCCTATGAAAAAAAGAAAAGAAGTTTGGGATACCTTAGCTGAAAAATGGAAAGGAGAGAATTTAGAAAAAGGTATTAAAGAAGTAACACTTGATGAAATTTCTAATTCAGTTGATAAAATGCTTGCTCAACAACTTATAGGTAGAGTCATTCTTAAACATAAGTAATTTTCAAATAAAAACAGTTATCAAAATTATTTTTTTATAACTGTTTTTTTATTTGCTTAATAAAAGTTTTATTTTGCTGTTGACTATTTATTAAATATGTGGTAAATCTCTTATCAAGAAATTCTATAAAAGGAGAGTATAAATGATTGAAATTATAAAAAGTGATGCCTTTAAAGAAAGCAAATGGAGTGGAGGAATAACTACACAATTGTACATTTATCCTAAAGACTCAGATTATCAAAAAAGAAATTTTAATTTTAGAATAAGTATAGCAACTACTGAACTTATGGAATCTAATTTTACAAAATTAGAAGGTGTAAAAAGAGTTATTTCCATACTTGAAGGAAAAATGCAACTCTCTCATAAGAATAAATATGATATTACATTAACTCCTTATGAAATAGATAGATTTGATGGTAACTGGGACACTATTTCCAAAGGAAAAGTAAAAGATTTCAATCTTATGCTTAAAGATTGTGATGGTGATTTTTTATACAAAGAAATCAATAGTGATGAAAATATTATTTTAGGAGAAAAGGAATTAATATTTTTTATTTATTGCATTTCTGGTAAAATTGAAATATCTGAAAACTTATTACTTAAAAATGAGCTAGCTGTTGGAAAGGGAAAAAATATTCAAATATCTGGTAAAAACAGTAAAATATTCTATGGTTATATAACAAAATTATAATATAAGTAAGACTACAGGAGGATTGGAATGAAAGATTTATGGAATGGGAGATTAGACAGTTATGAAGAAATTGATCTCAGATTATGGCAAGTAATAAAAGAAATAAAAGAAGCTCAGGAACCTGGTGGAATATGTTTTATAGGTTATAATACAGATGAAGGAGTAGTAAGAAATCTTGGAAGAAAGGGAGCTGAGGGTGGTTCAAATGCTATTAGAAAAGCTATTCAATCTTTTCCTCGATTAAAAGGATTAAAAGTATATGATTACAGAAATCTCAAAAATAAAAGTGTGGAAGAGGCTCAAGAGGAATATTCTGAAAAAATAGCAGATGTATTAAAAAAAGAAATTTTTCCTATTGGATTAGGAGGAGGGCATGATATAGCCTATGGCTCATACCTTGGAATAAGAAAAGCCTATCCTGATAAAAAGATAGGAATAATAAATTTTGATGCTCATTTAGATATGAGACCCTATGATAATGGTAGAACATCTGGCACTTCATTCAAAGAAATAATGGATAATGACAAAGAAGTTCAATATGCAATAACAGGATTTCAAAAAAGTGGAAATACAGAAAGATTAATAAAAACTGCTGAATCCTTTAATGTATTAATATTAGAAGAAGAATATCCAGAAGAATTGGTTATTGAAGAATTAAAAAATTTTATAGAAAAAGTAGATATACTCTATATAACTTTCTGTATGGACGTATTTGAAGCAAGTTCAGCTCCTGGAGTATCTGCTCCTGTTGTAATGGGAATGGATCCCAAAAAAGGTAAAAGATTATTGAGATTTCTTATGAGAACTGAAAAAGTAATATGTGTTGATTTTGCAGAAGTAAATCCTGTGTATGATATTGACAACAGAACTGCAAAACTTGCTGGCTGTTTAATTTATGAAGTAATGGAACATATCAAAAAATAAAAAACATTATTGAAAAAGGTCCTAATAAAGTTAAGACCTTTTTCAATTTTTATTGCTAGCATAGGAACTTACCTTGAATACTTGATAAAATAATGAGTTTATAATTGCGAGGAATAACCCAACTACAAATACTATTAAAGGAACATATTTAAAGTCGACATGAATTATATTAGGGCTGATTAAAAAATTTGTAATGCTCATAGCTAATAAATTTGATAAAAAATATCCTAAGTAATATTTCAACCCATAGTAATCATCTAATACCCAATATGCAAAAATAATTATACTTTTACTCATTGATAGATATTCAACTATTCTCAACAAATTTTTATTATTATCAAAAATACTTTTACTAATAATTATTACAACTATAAAATTTAAAACTAATCCTAATTCTAGAACAAATCGATCAAAATGATTTTTCATACAATTTCTCCCTTTTTATTTTTTATATACAATAATAGTCTTGATTTACTTTTAAATTGTTTATTATTATTATACACATTTTTATAATACAAAATCAAGAAAAATAGAAGTATATAAAAAAGCTACAAACCAATAATAGTCTATAGCTCAAGTTTTTTGATTGATATTTTTTTATTTTTGATAATTTTTTCTAATTTTATTAAGTAGCAGTACAAGAGTTTCCTTTTCCTCCTGAGTAAAATCCTTGTACGTTTTTTCTAAAAGATTATCACTTATTTCTTCAAATAAAGTTTTAAACTGCCAACCTTTTTCTGTAAGGCTTATTTCAATAACTCTTGAATCTTTTTCACTTTTTTCTCTTGTTATATATCCAAGCTCAGTAAGTTTTCTTACCAAATCTGTAAGAGTTGATTTTTTCTTTCCAATTATCTTTCCAATCTCATTCATAGTTATTTTTCCATCATGATCATATAAAATAGAAAGGATAGTTCCATGACTATTTATAAGCCCTTCCACTCCTTTTTCTTTTAATTGGCTATTTATAAATTGAGCACTTTTTTCTCTTATATTTGATATTAACCCCACCACTTTGACAGTTTCCACTTTGTTCCTCCTTAAAACGGTGAAAAGTTCATCTTTATTTAAACTTTCTATTAAAGTATAGATTATCTCTATTACAAAGTCAAATAAATTTTTTCTGTGATATTTTTTCAAGTTACAGTTTTCTACTTTTGTTAATAAATTTTATAAATTACTTTTTAATATATTTTTATATACAAAAAATATTAAGAAATAGAGGAAACAATCTTTTTTTTAATAGAATTACTATTTTTTTCTTTATAAAAATATAAAGAATTTTTTATTTCTTAATGGTATAATTTTATTAAAATGATATTTGTGATTTAAAATTTTAATAAAACAAAGGGGGGGAAGTATTTTGGGAATATTCCATAAATATCTCTGGCTTTTTCTCATTATACAATAAAATGGCTGGCAAAGAACAAATGAAATATGAGTTAAGAATGTATTTTTTTCTATTCATGCTTTATTCATTTATAGGCTGGATATACGAAACTATAATATTCTCACTTGAAGAAGGACATTTTATTAACAGAGGATTTAATTTTGGACCTTATATTCCAATATATGGTTTTGGAGCTGTCATTATTATGATAATAATCTCAAGATTTATAGCTGAGCCTGATAAAAGCAATAAATTTAATATAAGACCTTTGAAAATATTTTTACTTATTCTTATACTTTCCACTTTTGCTGAACTTATAGGAAGTTATATTATGGAGTATACTCTTGGATTAGTACTATGGGATTACAGTAATGAATGGATGAATTTTCAAGGAAGAATATCCCCTAGAACAAGTTTTATCTTTGCTGCTGGAGGAACTGCTGTGTTTTATACAATACAGCCTCTTGGTAAAAAATTAATTGATAGAATATCTGTCAAAGGGCAGAAGATATTTGCTTCCATTCTTTTAACTTTAGTATTAATAGATTTTTCTGCTTCTCTTGTTACAACAATATGGTTTTCTGATTCTATAAAAAAAGCTGGAATAATAGAAAGAAAATAAAAATAAAAGCATCTTTATTTACCTAATACACAATAACTATTACAAAATAAGGGGGAAATAATGGACATACGTAATAAATATTGGAAAATGATAACGATTTTTTATCTATGTTTATTTTTTAGTAATTGTGGTAGCAGTGGTGGGGGCAGTTCCTCTTCATCTAATAATAATATTGCTCCTCCTCCACAAAATATAACCATGGATTTTAAAAAATCTGATACTATTATAGGGGTTATCGATTCTTCTTTTTCATATCTTGATGAATTTAAAGATTCTTCAGGAAAATACAGAATATTTATAGATAACAGCTTCCCTACTGATCCTGAGGAAAGAAAAACCAGTTCCTATACACATGGAGAACTAGTATCTCTTCTTATAGGAGGTAATAAAACTGGTGTCACTGATGGAGTAAAAATTTATGCTATTCCATCTTTTTTGGCATATAGTGATCAAATAAAAATACAGGGAAGTATGTATCAAAAAATGTATCAAGCAGGAGTAAGAATATTCAGTCAATCCTTCGGAAGTCCAACTAATGATTTAACTTCTGAAAAATTTCCTGCTTCCAGTTCTTTAGTCAATTTTTATATAAGTAGATCCTCTACTGATAGTTTATTTATTTTTGCTGCAGGAAACAATGGCAAAAGTAATCCTGCTGCTGAAGCTCTTTTTCCTAAACTTTATCCAAGAGCTGAAAAAGGTTGGATATCTGTTGTAGGAATAAATCCTGCAACAAAACTAATAGACCCTGAATCTAATAGAGCAGGAGATGCAAAAAATTGGACTATTGCTGCAAACTATGCAGTTACAGTGAATAAAACATCTGGTGTTACTGTTTATACTACTACAGCATATGGAACTTCTTTTGCTGCTCCTGTAGTAGCTGGTGCTGCTGGTGCCATTCAATTAAAATATCCATGGATGTCCAGAGATCTTATCAAACAATCTTTGTTAACTACAGCAACAGATTTAGGAGCTACTGGGGTGGATGATATTTATGGTTGGGGATTATTAAATTTAGAAAAAGCAATAAATGGACCTGCTGCCTTCGATAAAAGACTTACCTTTGATGAAAATGGTTATCGTTCAAATGATGTAATTATAGATATGGAAGGATATCCCTCTTCTGCCAGTGATATTGACAGTTATACTTTTTCAAATAATATATCTGGAAATGCTGGTGTTATAAAAAAAGGTTCTGGAACATTATGGTTTACAGGCTACAATACATACTCTGGTAAAACTACTATAGAAAATGGTGTACTTACTGTTACAAATCATTTAAATTCAGATGTAGTAATAGAAAAAAATGGTACAATGAGGGCTGTTGGGCTTATTTCTCCTTTGGGTACTGTTGAAAGGACTGTTAGTGTAAATGGAAATATAAAAAATACCTCTTCATCTTTGGAAGGATTGAGTATATCCAGAGGTGGACTAAAAATAAATGGAAATTATACAGGAAACAGTTTAAGTTCTATCAATATTGATATAACGTCTGCTTTAGAAGTCACTGGAACATTTGACAATGGAAATGGTAAAATAAATATTACCTATGGAAGTAAAAATATTCCATCAGCTTCAGTATATACTACTAAAGATATAATCATAGCTGGAGCTGTTCAAAATACAACAGTTGGTGATATTGATACTAGCACTCTAAATAATTATTTTGATCTTCAGAATATAACTGTTACAGGACAGAAAATACATTTAGATTATAAAAGAAATTCTACTGAATATGTAATAAGTAGTCTTGGTATAACATCTATTTCTGCTATGAATACAGCTTTAAATTTAGAAAATTCTTTTAGTTATATTGGAAACGATGATACTCTTTTAAGAGCAGCTTCAGGAATATTAGCCACTCCTAATGCTCTGCTTCCAAGAACTATTGATTCTCTGTCTGCTGAAATATATGCTTCATCTCAAAATCTTATATTTAAACAGTTAAAAGAAATGAACAGAGATCTTTCTAACAGAATGGTATTGATTTCAAATGATAAAAATAAAAATATGGCTGGAATATGGTTCAATGGAATAGGAACAAAAGGAGAACTTTATCAAAGTGGTTATGCTAAAGCAGATACTAAACTATATGGTGGACAAGTAGGAATAGATAAATATTTTACAGATAAACTTCTATTAGGAGCTACTATTTCTGCTTCAAAAGCTGAAGCTGATTTTAATAAATATGCTGGTAAAGCTAAAAATACAAATATTATGCTGTCTGGATATGGTTTATATGAATTTAATAAAAATTTCTATACTTTAGGAAGAATAGGAATAGGCTATACAGAGAGCGATGTTGAAAGAGATATCTGGATAAATAATGATAATATCCATCTAAAGACAGATTATGATAGTATTACTTACTCTTTATATGGAGAATTAGGATATAAATTTTCTATTACTGAAAAAATAAAAATAAATCCTTTTGCTGGACTTATGTATGATCATGTAAGAAGAGGAAGTTTCAATGAAGATTCTAACAGTATCTATGGAATAGAAGCTGACAGAAAAAATTATGAACAATTCTCTGGAACAGCTGGAATAAGGGGAGAACTTGAATTTAATAAAATCAAACTATATAGTGGTATAACTCAAGTGGTTTCTCTTTCTGAAGATAAGCTTGATTTTAAAGCAAGATATGTAGGTGATACAAGTGGCAATAAATATAATATAACAGGTATAAAACTAAATAAAAATACTACTTGGATTAATCTAGGAATAGAAGCAAAAATAAGTGAGCAAACCTCACTAAATGCTTCTTATGATATCTCAATAGAAAGATCAAAAATTTCTGATAATATGATATCAATAGGATATAAATTTAGATTTTAAAAAAACAGCAGTTGGAAAAATTTTCCAGCTGCTGTTTTTATTATTAAGATTTCATTATTTTTACCAGTCTGCTTGTTCCTAATCTATCTGCTCCTGCCTCTATAAATTTTTCTGCATCTTCAAAAGAACTTATTCCTCCAGCTGCCTTTATTTTTACATTTTTTCCTACATATTTTTTCATAAGAAAAACATCTTCCAATGTAGCCCCAGAGGTAGAAAATCCTGTAGAAGTCTTGATATATTCAGCTCCTGATTCAGTAACTATTTCACACATTTTTATTTTTTCATCTTCAGTCAAAAGACAAGTTTCAATAATTACTTTTAATATTTTCCCTTTACAAGCCTTGTGGATATCTTTTATCTCATTTAAAATAATATCATATTTTTTATCTTTCAAATCTCCCATATTGATTACCATATCTATTTCATCAGCACCATTTTTTACTGCTTCTTCTGTTTCAAGCACTTTTACAGCTGTTGTATTGTAACCATTTGGAAACCCTATTACAGTGCATATAGGAAGAGCTTCCTTTACATATTCTTTAGCTCTTTTTACAAATGATGGAGGTATACAGGCTGAAGCCGTTTCATATTTCATTCCATCATCAAGTATTTCTTTTATCTGTTCCCATGTAGAAGTTTGAGTCAAAAGAGTATGATCCACTATTTTCAATATATCTTTCTTAGTCATTTTTTCTCCTCTGATTATTTTAATTCATCAAGTATAGAGCTTCCTATTGTATTTCCAGGCATCACTACATCAAAATTATCAGCAATAGTAGCTCCTATTACAGCAAATGTATCTGCTGCTGGTAAAGCTCCTGCTCCTTTCATAGAAGGTGAATATGCTATAAAGGGAACTCTTTCTCTTGTATGATCAGTTCCTCTAAATGTAGGATCATTTCCATGATCAGCAGTTATTATCAAAAGGTCATTTTCTTGAAGCTTTTCCAGTAATTTTCCTAAATTTATATCAAATTTTTCTAATTCTTCTGCATACCCTTTGGGATTTCGTCTATGCCCCCATAAAGCATCAAAGTCAACTAAATTCACAAAACATAATCCAGTAAAGTCTTTATCTAAAAGTTCCAAAGTTTGTTCCATACCATGTACAGAGCTTTTTGATTTATATGCTTCTGTTATTCCTTCACCATCAAAGATATCTCTAATTTTTCCAACAGATATTACATCAAATCCTCCTGTTTTCAACACATCTAAAGTTGTCTTTCCAAATGGTTTCAGAGCATAATCATGACGATTACTTGTACGTTTAAATTCTCCTTTTTTCATTCCAATATATGGTCTAGCTATTACTCTTCCTACTTTCCATTCATCTCTCATAGTAAGTTCTCTTGCTATTTCACAAAATCTGTACAGAGTTTCAAGCCCCATAGTTTCTTCGTTTCCACATATCTGAAGAACTGAGTCAGCACTGGTATATACTATTACATCTCCAGTAGCTATTTCATGCTCTCCATATTCCTCTAATATCTCTGTTCCACTAGCTGATTTATTTCCAACTATTTTACGTTCAAATCTTTTCTCTAGTTCATCAATTAATTCTTTAGGAAATCCAGTTTCTGTAAATGTTTTAAATGGAGTTCTTATATTTAGTCCCATCATTTCCCAGTGCCCAGTCATAGTATCCTTTCCTATACTTCTTTCTTTAAGTTCTCCATAATAGGCAAGAGGTTTTTCTACTGCTTTTACATTTTTCATTAGATGAAGATTAGCAAGTCCTAATTTTTGAAGATTTGGTATATTAAATTTTTCCACTGAATCAGCTATGTGTCCTAATGTATCTGCCCCTGTATCTCCATACTTTTCAGCATCGACCATAGCTCCTATTCCCAATGAATCAATAACTATAGTAAATATTCTCTTATACTTTCTCATAAGTATTACCTCCGTTGAATCAACAGAATGTTTCAAGAGCTACTTTCATCATATTTATAAAAGATGATTGCCTCTCCTCTGGTGTAGTTTCTTGTTTAGTTACAAAAGAATCTGATATAGTCAAAAGACATGCAGCATTTTTTCCCAAAACTGCTGCATTATGGAAAAGTGCAAAACTTTCCATCTCTACACAAACACATCCATGTTTAGCATAAAGTTCTTTAAATCCATCTACATTACTTTCTCTGTAGAATACATCACTTGAATGTATTTTATCCAAATGTATTTTTACACCTAATTTTCCTGCTGTTTCCAGTATTTTTTTATTCAATTCAGTACTTGGAAAAATTGTATCTCCCTTAAAACCATTTTGTGTATGAGCAAAACTTGATTCACTCCATGCACTCTCTGCAAGTACTACATCATATATATTCAAATTTTCTATGTAAGATCCTGCTGAACCTACACGAATTATATTTTCAACTCCATATACTTTATACAGCTCATATGAATATATTCCAATAGATGGCATTCCCATTCCAGAAGCCATAACAGTTATTTCTTTTCCCTTATATTCTCCTGTAAAGGCAAGCATATTTCTTACAGAATTCACTTGTTTTACATTTGTTAAAAATGTATCTGCTATAAATTTTGCTCTTAAAGGATCTCCTGGCATAAGAACATTTTTTGCTATTTCTCCAAGACTTGCTTGATTGTGTGGTGTAGACATAATTTCCTCCTTATAAGTCATCACTTGTAAATGACATTGGTAAAAGTTCTTCTATATTTGTTATCATCTCTTCTTCACCATTTGATAATAGAATAGGTGTATTTCCATTTAAAAGTTCTACTAACACCTGCCTGCATGCACCACATGGTGTTGCAAGAGTTTTTCCCCTGCTCACAATTGCAATAGCTTCTATATCTTCCTTTCTATAGCCTTGTGAATATGTCTGAAATATTGCATTCCTTTCTGCACAGTTAGTTAATCCATAAGAAGCATTTTCCACATTGGCTCCTATAAAATATTTACCATCTTTTGTTTTTACACAGGCTCCTACATAATAATTGGAATATGGAGCATAAGCATTATTCATAGCTGAGAAAGCTTTATCTAATATCTCTCTATATTTTTCCATATCTTTCTCCTTTAATCTGGTATATCTGTTTTTATAAGATTACGTATAGCTTCTACAGCCAATCTTATTGCTGCATCTGTATCATGTACAACTGGATTTTCAAGCCCAGCCTTTTCTCTTTCTTGATTAGCTACTACTAAAAATGCTGATCCTACACGTACTTTTAAATAATCTCCTATTACAAAAAGTGCTGCAGACTCCATTTCAGAAGCTTTACAGCCAAGACGTATCCATGCTTCCCATTTATTCATTAATTCATAACTTACTGGTTTTATTTCAGGTTCATGCTGTCCATAAAAAGAATCTTTACATTGAACTATTCCTGTATGATACTTTTCTCCTAAATCTTTTGCTGCTTGAATAAAAGCATTTACTATTTCTATGTTTGCAACTGCTGGAAATTCTATTGGAGCATATTCTCTGCTAGTTCCTTCCATTCTTATTGCTCCAGTAGCAATTACTATATCCCCTCCCATAATTTCAGTCTGCATTCCTCCACATGTTCCTACACGCAAAAATGTATCTGCTCCTGATTTTACGAGTTCTTCTAAAGCGATAGCTGCTGACGGTCCACCTATCCCTGTAGAAGTAACACTTACTTTTATACCATCAAGGTATCCAGTATATGTTATAAATTCTCTATTATCTGCTATAAGTTTTGCATCTTCAAAGTATTTTGATATTTTTTCACAACGTTTTGGATCTCCTGGAAGTATTACATATTTTCCAACATCACCTTTTTTTATTCCTATATGATATTGAACTCCTTCTTCTGCATATTTCATAATTATCCCTCCAATATCTATCATATTTTAAATACTTTATAAAACTATACTATCTATATGTTTAATATACCACAAATATAAATATATTGTCGAATAATTTACTGGCAAAATGAAAAAAACGGCAAATGACTTTATTGTCATGCCGTTTTTTCATATCTATATATAAAACATCTTGGGGAAAGATTTATATGCTTTGATAATACCAAATATTTGTGACAATTTTGTTACAAATATCAAAAATATTTTTTTAATTTAAAAATATTTTTAATTTCTATATCTAAGTAGATTATTTTCTTAAAAAAATTAATAAACTTTATATATTTAAAGAATTAAATTGTTTTAAAAAATATATATAAACTAAATTAAACGTGTTGAAGATAGTTAATCACATTATAAATTATAAAGTACAATTTTTTATGTATATAAAATTCTAAAAAAGTGTTACAATTTAAATTGTATAATTCAATAAACTTCTTAAGAAACATAAAATTAAAAACAGTAACATATATAGCTGTTGTTTAGGAGGTATAAATTTAAATGATTAGAATTGGCTTTAACAAAAAGCAAAAAGAGCAAGAAATAATAAAATATCTCAACAGTAATTGTATAAATAAAATTTATTGCTTCTTTTTCAAAAAATTTTACGTTAATTATGATATTGGAACTGAAAATATTGAATATATTGAATATTCTAATATTGAAAAATATAAATATTTTTATAGATTACTAAGTGAAATAAATGAAAATTCCTTAATTATAATAGATGAATGTATGAGAACAAGTAACAGAAGCAAATTGATATATAATTGTGCCCATCATTACTTAAATCAAACTCCTCATAGAATAATTTTTGAATATTTTCCAATAATAGAAAATTATGAGGACTTCATGATTCTTTTAAATTTTGAGAATAAAGGGAAATATAAAGGGAAAGGATTTGATTACAACTTTTTAAAAAGTGAAGATATAAAAATGATTAAAAGAACTATTCCTATGAAAGTACATACAATAAGGACAACAAGATTTATGAGAGAAAGATATGAAAGAGAGAAAAATCTATTATTTAAACTTCTTGGAAATCAAGACCCTGATATCCTTCCAAGAAATCTGCATCTGTTAACAGGAGATTTTAAAAAAGAACATATAAAAGAAAAAATTTCTGTTGCAAGAAATAATAGATTTAGACTTAAAAATGTTGTTTCCTATAATAATATAAATCTAATATCTGAAGAACCAGAAGTGCTTGTTGTTGATTTTCATTATAGAAGATTAAATTTCAACGATTTTTTAAAAACCATGAAAAATATAAAAGAATTTGAATTTCTTTCAACGAGTTTACCAGTCGACAAATTTTATATAAAAAGTTATATAGAATGGAAGGATAAGTGTGAAGCGATCTATGATAAAGCAAATGTATTCTAATAAAAATGTTCTTGAGGTATCAAAAGAAAGAATAAGTTTCCTTTTTGATAACTTTAAAAATATATGTGTTTCTATTTCTGGTGGAAAAGATAGCACAGTTTTGGCATATCTCACTTTAAAAGAAGCTGTTAAAAGAAATAGAAAAGTAGGATTATTTTTTTTAGATGAAGAAGTTGTTTACAGCAGTACAGTAAAACAAATAAAATATTTAATGAATCTTTTTCCCAAAAACACTATAAACTACTGGCTTCAAGTGGAATTTAATCTTACTAATGCTACAAGTATCACAGAAGGGCAGCTTAAGTGCTGGGAAAAAAATAAATCTCATTTATGGATGCGACCTAAAGAAAAAAATTCTATTCAAAATAAACCATGGGATATAGAAACTGAAACTGTAAGAGATAAAAATAAAGGCTTTGGGTTTTATGATGCAATAGATAATTTCCAAAAACTAAAGAGTGATACCATTTTTTTAGTTGGTTTAAGAGCAACGGAAAGCCCAAATCGCTGGGGAGCTGTTGTAAAAAATCCTGTAGATGTAAATGGAACTCTTATTTATTGGGGAACCAAATTAAAATATGGAAGTTTTTCTTTTTATCCTATATATGATTGGAATTTTCATGATATATGGAAATATATTTACGATGAAAAATTAAAATATTCTAAAATATATGACTATCAATATAAAAAAGGGACAGGACTAAGAGAAATAAGAGTGTCCTCATTAATACATGAAAAAAGTTTTAAAGCATTGGTTGATCTTCCTGAATTTGAACCTAAAACTTATGATAAGCTTCTCAAAAGAATAGCTGGAATAAGTATTGGAAATCTTTATGGAAAAGACAGCAAAATGTTAAGATGTACAAAACTTCCTAAAAATTATGATTCTTGGATAGAATATAGAAATTTTTTATTAGAAACATATCCCATTGAAAATAAAAAATGGATATTTCAAAAAAGATTTCAAAAACATTTGGAAAATGAGTATGTTGCAAGACAGCAATGTAAACAGCTTATACTAAATGATTATGAAAATAATTTACCAGTAGATAATAGAAAAGACCCAAGATTAGAAAAACTAAAAAAATGGAGAGCAATACTATGAGATATATAAAAACAAAAAAAGGAAATATAGCACTTCCTGTTATGAATCCTATTATAGTTCCTATATACAAGGTAGAACCAAACAAATACAATCCAAACAAGGTTGCAATTAATAATATGGAATTATTAGAAAGATCTATCTTAGATAATGGATTTTGTTTTGCTGTAGTTACTATATATGATCAAAATAGGGATAAATATATAATAGTTGATGGTTTTCATCGATATGAAATTTTTAAAAAATATTTCAAAGCTAAAGAAATTCCAATAATTGTATTAGAGCATGAGATAGAAAAAAGAATGGCTGCAACAGTACAATTTAACAGAGCTAGAGGAGTTCATCAAGTTGAACTTATGGGGGAATTAGTCAGAGAATTATGTGAAAAAGGTCTTGAAGATGAGAAAATAGCCCAATCTCTAGGAATGGAAGAAGAAGAGGTTTTTAGACTAAAACAGATAACAGGTATTGCAGAAATTTTTAAAAATAAAGCTTATTCAAAAAGCTGGGAAATGCTGGAGGTTGATGATGAGTGAAAAATGGGAATATGGAGGTTCTTATCTAAACTATCCAATAAAACCTGCTGTTCCATATATTATAGATAAAAATATCATTATGGCATCTGATCTTATTGATGAACTGCCAGATTTTATGAAAAAAGCAGATATATTATTTATCGATCCTCCTTGGAATTTAAGAAATCTCAATACTTTTTATATGAAAGCCAGATTAATGCCTAAGGTAGAGAGTTATGAAGAATTTTATGAAATACTTTTTAAAAGAATAAGTGAGATAAAGGCAAAACTCTGTTTTTTGGAAATTGGTAAAGAATATCTTGCTGATTTTATAATAGAAATGAAAAAACTCTATAAATATGTAACATTTTATAATAGTACTTACTATAATAATAGTAAAAATTTATGTTATATAGTTCAAGGAAGTGAAAAAAGACTAAATCTAAAATTAGATGGTATGGATGAAGAAAAAATAATAGAATTTATTTGTAAAAACCTCCAATACGAATGTATAGGTGACCTATGTATGGGAAGGGGTCTTGTTGGTTTTAATTCTTACCTTAATAATAAAAATTTTGTAGGAATTGAGTTAAATCATAAAAGACTATCTGTCCTTCTGGAAAATATTTCCAAAAGAAAATATAGCTAATTAGCCAAAATTAAAAGCTGTAATTTCAAGTTAAAATTACAGCTTTTTAGTTTTTTATTTCTTATTTTCTTTACTATATATTTTAAATAATTCCAAAAGTATTACACTATTTGACATATCTTGTTTTTTCTTCAATTTTTTTAATTTTTTATTTATATATTTAAAATCCTCTTCGATAAAACGACAGCCAAATAATCTGTAAGTTTTTTCTACTTCTTTATCAACTTTTTTCATAGTATCACTCTTACTTTATTGCTTCAAATATACTGATTATTTCTTCCTGCTTCCTCATATCTGCCTCAAGTTCCTTTTTAGCCTCACCATATTTTTTTGCTAATTCCTGATATTGTCCTTTATAAAACTTATTATCTTTTACACTTAATATTCTTTTTTCTTTCTCTGATATCTCTGCATACATTTTTCTTTGAGCTTCTAATGTTTTTTCTGCCTCTTCTGCCTCAGCTTTTCTTTGATTGTACATTGCTCTTTCCTCTGCTTCTAATTGTTGAAGATTAAGTTCAAGCTGTTCCAATGTAGACATTACATCTGTTGCTGAATATGATACTGCTGATACTGCCAGAAAGCATCCTATTATTATTTTTTTCATCTTATCCCCCCTTTAGCCTTTCTTTATTTATTTTCCTCTTCTTTTTTCTCTGATTCTTCTACCTTTATATATTCTTTTAATACATCGTTTATCTTGTATTTTTCAACTATTTCATTTATTACCTTTACTTTTTCTTCTCCAAGTTTCTGATTAAATAATGCTTGCTGAAGCTGTGGATATACTTCCACTGTATTTTTATCCTTTAATAGTTCTGCATTGTTTTTGTATACTTCTAATAATTCATAGTCATGTATTTGAACTGTTTTTTGTGCTATTGAATTAAGATAAAATTCTATCTCCATATTAAGTTTCATTTCTTCAAGATACTTTTTTTCCTCTTCTGTATATTCTTTTTTTCCCATTTCTTCAAGGATAGCTTTTCTCACTAAAAGTTGTGCAATTGCATCTTTATTTTCTCCTAAAGCTTCCAGTTCCTTTTTTGTTAATTTTATCATTGCTTTCCTCCAAGTTATTATTCGTTTATTTTTCTTTTACTATTTTTCTTCTAAATATTTTCCATATTTTTTAAAAAGATTTAAAATTATCTTATTATTTGATCCATATTCATTTTTCAAGCTTTTTAAACTTTTCTGGATTAACAAATATTCTTTTTCAGTGAAGCGACACCCAAGAGCACAGTAATTTTTTACTCCACTTCCTAAAGGGCGGCCTCTTTTTCTTTTTTCTGTCATATTTTGACCTCCTTTAGTAATATTAGACTGCCTTTATTCAAAGGCAGTCCAATACTTTAATTATTGATTAGAATTTATAATTAAATCTTACACCATATTTAATTGATGAATCGTTTTTATGTGATTCATCTGCTGCTTCCACTTCAAATGTTACTCCCATGTGGTTGGCTTTTTCCACTGTAAGTCCAATTTTTCCTGACAGCTTTCCTTCTCTCTCTTCTGGAGTGATTAGACTATAATATCCTTCTTCTCCATTTTTAAGTCTTGCTTTATTTCCATCATAATTATCTCCGAATTCATATGCATATTTTACATCTGCTGTTACTTTTACAGATATATCATTTCCTG